>Ga0307510_10009056_pt1 | contig 11854 bp, 10 predicted proteins | sample 12_EM_MG_FD_207224 | JGI IMG/M metagenome (GOLD analysis project Ga0307510, IMG submission 207224) | Populus trichocarpa ectomycorrhiza microbial communities from riparian zone in the Pacific Northwest, United States - 12_EM | ecosystem: Host-associated > Plants > Roots > Unclassified | place...
GCAATAACCATCGATTTGATCTGGTTCTGTTGCGGCGAGCTCTTAGGAAATAAGTCAGAGTCTTCATCCAACTTATCAACTATATCCAACACGCCACAGCGTGTTACACCCCGATACCCTTGATCTCGATCCAGGACCCGCAGCGCCGCAGACAGTGACAGCAGGAATACAGGCTATACAGCCAAGTCAGACAACTGTGCCAGCCCCAGCCCCTCAGAATCCACCTGCGCATGCAGCATCACAAGCCGCAGCGGCAGCGCCACTTATCTTGAAGGGAGGGGGGTCCGGTATAACAAAAATCGAAGAAACCCTTGATAACAAGAAGAACAATTGGACGACATGGTCCGAATTGATGATGACGTTGTTCGATCTGAATGACATGGTCAATTTCGTCGTCAGTTGGGTTCCGCGCCCAGAGCGAGCATGTGACCCAGTAGGCGCGAAGAATTGGCGATATAACAACGCCTATGCCAAGCTGTGCATCGATAACAATACCACCCCGTCTGAGAAGGTACATACTCAAGGATGCAGGATGGCCTACAAGATGTGGGATAATCTCAAGTCGATGTACGAAAGCACCGATTATATGGTGTATACAGATCAACTCAAAGTCACTCTGGAGATCCAAGCGACAGAGGGCACCAATATCCCGGAGCATTTGGCTAAGCTGAAGAAAAGCTGGGATAAGCTGACCCTGTTTAGTGACCATAACAAGCTGATGGGCGACGCGTTTTTCAAACGCATTATAGCACAGTCACTTCCTAGGTCCTGGAACACGTTCACCAATCCCTTCGTCCGAGGGCACGTGGACAAGGCTGACAAGGACCCAAAGAAATGTGTCAATTCCCAGAAGCTCATCGGGATGATCAGGCAGGAATATGATCTGATTGAGTCCCAGAAGAAGCAGGATACAAAGGCTCAGAAACAAAGCGACAAGAACAATTCGTCTCTTGCTAACCACATGTCGGATTCTTCAGGAAAAAGGAGGCAAGGAGCTTCCAATGGTTCCTCGAGCTCACGCGAGAAACTGCACTGCAACCATTGTGGGCGTGACAACCACAAGAAAAAAGATTGCAGGTATTTGAATCAGAAAAAGTGCACGGAATGTGACCACTTCCACAAGGGGGACAAATGCTGGGTTCCTCAGTCAAGCAGTAGTAAGCGTCCATGGAAGGGGAAGGACAAAGAAGGCAAGTCCTCCAATAAAAAGCAAAAGCAGTCGCACAGCGCAGAAGACAGCGCTGAGGCAAATAATGCCAGTATCCATGGAGCGTTCGTCTCTTTATTGGCAGTGTCCGTTACAGGGACTGATGTTAACACAGGTGAAGATGAAAAAATCGAGATTTATCGTTGTGAAAAAGATCCGAAACATGTTGACTTTGTGTATTCCTCTGTAACTACTAGTCTCACAGACTCACGAAATGAAGATTGTTTTGAATGGATTGCTGATTCAGCATCTACTGTCCATGTCACCAATCGACGTGATGCGTTTGAAACATACTTTCCTGTGCCAGACATTACAGTAACTGGCGTTGGAGGTGTTCAAGCATTCGCTGTGGGGAAAGGCACTGTATATCTATATTCTGAGTGCGACGGGAGTGTCAATACGATTCGTTTAAGTAATGTTTTGCACATCCCCTGCAACAATAATAACTTATTTTCTGTCCTACTTTGGGAGAATGCTCCCGGGCGTAGTGCCCATTTCAAAGACCAAGAAGTAATCTTGAATTCGAATAAGGACACTACCATCGCGAAGGGAACACAGAAAGATAGTAAACTTTATAAAATTAAATTTACTATCGCTCCTAAACCCTCCAACGAAAAACCTATTGACAACCTTATTTGTTTAACTGCGCGGCTTGCAGTCCCATGGGAAACTTGGCACAAGCGTTTTGGCCATATCACATATTCTGGCCTTGAAAAACTTGTGTGTTTAGGCTTAGTCGATGGCCTTAATGTCGATCACAATTCGTTAAAACCCGACTGTATTGTGTGCACCGAAGCCAAACTCTTCGAAGCCCCGTATGGTCCCGCTTCGAAGTGGGAAACCAAAGTCGGGGAGCTCACGCATACGGATCTGTGGGGAAAATACAATAAACAATCGATAAACGGCAATCAGTATTATATTTTACTCATTGATGATGCCGCGAGACATATATCAATCGAGTTCCTTAAGACGAAAGATCAGGCTGCGCAAAAGATAAAACAATATATGGCGTACTTAAAAGCCAGAGGGGCTAGCCTGTGTGCTATCCGAATGGACTGAGGAACGGAATTCCTTAATGAGAATTTGCAAACTTGGTGCCATTCGGAAGGGATAGAAATGCAACTGACAGCGCCCTATTCACCATCACAAAACGGTGTTGCTGAAAGAATGAACAGAACATTAGTAGAACTTGCAAGAGCGATGTTAACGGATTCAAAGTTACCTGAGTTCCTTTGGGAACCAGCAGTTGCTCATGCTGCATATCTTCGGAATATGTCCTATACATCCTCACCAAGATTGGGTAACAGAACTCCATATCAAGTTTGGTATGGAAAAAGACCTGATGTTTCTCACCTCCGTGAGTTCGGTGCACCAGTTTGGGTGCTTCTACAAGGTCAGAATGTGCAGCGTAAGATGCTGCCTAAATCCCAACGTTGAGCATACATCGGATACGACAAGGGCTCGAAAGCGGTAAGGTTCTACAATGCAGCGACGAAGACCGTCCAAACTGTGAGAAACTTCCGTTTCTTAAACCCGGTCGATCCCATCCCACCCAAAGAGATTGCCATAGAACTGCCAGAACTTCAAGGGGGGGAGAACCCTCCGCGCAAAGGGGGGGAAGGAGGAGACACAGATACAGACACGCGGAGCGTTATACCTAAAAAGCGAACTGCAAGTAATGAAGACTCAGACTTAGATCCGGAGGAACCTTGCAGAACTAGAGGGATCAGACCAGACTACAAATTTATGAATGATCCCTTCCCTGACAAGGAAGAAGCCGGAATCGTCGAAGTCTGAGAAGAAATGTTTGCAGTCCTTCAAGAAGAAGACTGCAATAACTTGCATGAAGCGAAGGCATCAGATGAGTGGCCTGAATGGGAACGAGCTATCCATACAGAGCTCGACCAATTGAAGTGCATGGGGACTTGGAAATTAGTGGACAAGCCTCCAAGCGTGATTCCGATCGCCAATAAGTTCGTTTTTGCGAAAAAGAGAGACAAGGAAGGGAATGTCACAGACTGCCCTGCTTACTTCATTTTCACCTTCCTATTTCGTCTCTCTCGCTCCGTCTTGTCTGTGACTCCGGGCCGCTTTGCCCATTGCTTACCTACTTATCGATGGACTGTTCTTGCGTTTTCTAGAGACTTCCATACGTTTCTCCAAGCTTCCTTCTCGTTCCATGACCTTCTATGGCTTTCTTCCACCTTCTGGTAGCTTCCGTCCGTACATGTATATAAGCTGTACTACTTAGCATAGAACGGCTTTCCTAAGCTCGTTCTATTCGTGCAATCAGACTTTGATAGTCTCTTCTCACCTTTGAACGCGTGCGGCTTCCATCGAACGATCCCTTCTCGCATTAGTCAGCTTTGCTGCTAATTGCCTTAGACTCTATACGTCTCGAGGTCATGTGTTAGTGCCTCGCTCGATTCCAAGTCACGTCTGACTTGTGTCAATCCTCACTCGTAATCCTCTTTGTCACGTGACGCCTCACGTGACCGATTTCCTCTTTAAGAACGACCCCTTTCCAAAATCCATCTTCGTAATCTCGTCTGAGATCCCCGAACCCCGAGATCCCCAAACTCGATCGGACACAGTGGTCTGACTGTGACATTAGAACGAGCTTCTCTTCACAATGACTTCGACTCCCTCTGGATCGAAAGAAAAACAGAAAACCCCCGAAGGACTAGGCATTCCCACAGACTGGCGTGTACGTGCAATCGACCAACCTACAGAAGAATCACTAGCAGTGTTGGACCTCCCATTCGAAACAAAACCTGAAACCAAAGATACAGTCCCATCTGAATTTTCCGAACGCGTCCGCCACTTGGTTGGAGGACAAGACATCATTGTTAGGATAGATGGAAAAGAGGTCTCTAAAAAGGCCCCTTTTACTGCCTATTACGCTTGCTACAAAGGAGCACTCCTTGCCCTGTCCAATGTCTTTTGGAGTCTGGTTCAAAATCCGCCTTCGAGCAGGAAACACATACAAATGTTTCCGCCTAGTGCGACCGAGTCTCCAATTAAAAGATTTCCCAATGAAAGGGATTAACTACGCATGACTCAGACTCACCAGCCTCCCCATCACCCAAGCCCCTTCTAGAGCAACATCTCCAACCCGACTAGCTCCGCTGGACACGTCGGCAGTTACTCCACACAACGGGGATGTCTTTCACGAAACCAACCCCGATGATAGAGAAGCACCAGCCAGCAACACAAGTCGGTCTTCATCACCTGATCCTGAAGATCAGCCCGAGCGAAAGTCTTTCGCTGGCTTTGGATCTTGGAGAATGCGTTCTTCACGAACGGCTAGACAACCATCGAAACCTCCGCCACGTCGCCCCAGAGGCACAGGGGATGACCCATTTGGCCTTGACGATCTCTTAGATGAACCTGAGAGAACAAACAATAAAGGACGCCAACTAGAGGGCATCCATCCAGACAAATTCGAAGGAGATCGATCCAAGACCAGACGATTCCTCAATCAATTCAATAGATTCATGTTGATGAATCGTAAAGCGGACATAGCCAAAGACCCCATCTCCAAATGCATTTACTTCATGTCACTCCTCGATGGAGAAAAGGTCAATGGATGGGTGGATATGGCCTTCAACTGGTTGGAAGAAATCGAGGCCGATCCCAGCCTCATCGATAGATTCTCCAACCCTTGGAAGATGATGGAGGAGAAGTTCAAGGTGTCCTTTACCGACTACGCGGAAAGAAAACGTGCCCAAGACCAACTTGGGAAGCTGAGGATGACCGGAGATAATCTCGATGAATATTTGGCAGCTTTTGAAACCCTCAGAAGCCGAGCAGAACTTAATCCAGACGACCCATCAAACTTACGCACCTTTGCCCAAGGACTTCCCTGCCAGCTAGCCAATGCCTGTCTGGCTATGGAAAACCCCGACACATATAGCCAATGGAGAGCAGCTGCTCAATGACAACAGGTGATTTACCTGAAGAAAAAGGCGTTACACTCTGAGTATGGAACTCGCAATCCTGCTCGAAACGCCAGTCAAAATCCCCAACAAAAACAAAACTTGGGTTGGGTCTGGCGTCGCCCAGGGGGGAACGCAAACCCCAACAATCAAAATTGGCGCGGACAGGGAAATCGAGTGCAACCTCCTCGTCCTTGCCTTCCTCCCCGAAACGATGACGCTATGGACCTCTCCATAATCCGCAAAGCCACAACGGACAAAGAAAAAGAGGAATATCGTCGTACTGGACGGTGTTTTTAGTGCGGGAAACAAGGTCATCTTGCACGCGATTGTCCCAGCAAACCCGCCCGCGCACGCACTGTTCAAATCAAAGACAGTCCGTCAACTACATCCAGTGACAACTCCTCCTTCGCCACAACCCCCTCCCTCGCCGCGCGAGTGGCCCGTTTAACCGAAGAAGATCGTGGAGCGTTCATGGATGAAATGCGCTCCCTAGGAGAAGATATGGATTTTCTTGGCGCCTAAGTACTACGGCTCTTACTCGGGCAGTTCTGAATAGTTCTGGTTCTATGTACATAGCTCGAAATCATGCAATTCAAGTCCCCTTTCAGCTACGAACCAAAACAAAACGAGTCGATCAAAAGGCACTACTTGACTGTGGCGCCACCGAATGTTTCATCCACCCTCGAGCGGTGGAACGCCTCAAACTTACAACTAGGAAACTGGTAAAACCCCGAAAAGTACAGAATGTCGACGGCTCTCCCAATAAATCTGGAGAAATCCTAGAGGCAGTCGATCTGTTAGTCAACAATAATGGACGGAAAGCCTCTCATTCTTTCTTCATCGCCAACATAGGATGTGATGACTTTATCCTGGGTTATCCATTCTTTGAAGCATTGAATCCAAACGTTGACTGGAGCGGAGGCCGCATAGAAGGGTTTACAACAATCTCTTCTATAAATGCTGATACTTGGAGACCCCCTCTCAAAGGAACTAAACGCCAAGATTCGACCCCGACTTGGGTACGATGCATCCCCGGGTGGGAAGAAGGCGACGAAATCTGGCTTCAGACTAGAGTTGCTAAAACTACAGTCGCACAACAACTCACCGAAGCAGCAACAGATAAAAAGAAGCGTACTTGGCAAGAGATAGTGCCAGAACGGTATCACCGCCACGGCAAGGTCTTCTCAGAAAAAGCCTCTGAACGCTTCCCTGATCGACGTCCCTGGGATCATGCCATAGAACTCAAGGACGATGCCCCTATGTCCATTAATTGTCATGTCTACCCCCTATCCCCCAAAGAAAAGGAGGAACAACGCGAATTTCTTTCTCAGAATTTACGTCTCCAACGAATTCGCCGCTCAAAGTCCCCTTATGCCAGTGGCTTCTTCCTCATTCGAAAGAAAGATGGCAAGTTTCGTCCCGTCCAGGACTACCGGAATTTAAACAAATGGACGATCCCCAACAAATACCCGCTCCCTTTGATCTCTGAGTTAATCTATGACCTTGCAGAGAAGCGGCTATTCTCCAAATTCGACATCCGTTGGGGATACAACAACATTCGCATTAAAGAAGGTGACAAGTACAAAGCCGCCTTCAAAACTAGCGAAGGACTCTTTGAGCCGACAGTCATGTTCTTTGGACTGACTAACTCCCCGGCTACCTTCCAGACCATGATGGATGACATTTTCCAAGACAAAGTTGCACAAGGATGGCTTCGCATCTACATGGACGATATGATCATCGCCACCAAGGATGACGACATTCTCCACGAGCTCCGAGTCAACCACATCCTCGATAAACTCAAGAAGTTCGACTTGTTCCTCAAACCAGAGAAATGCAAATTCCATCAACGCAAAGTCGAGTATCTTGGAGTACTGATTGGTAATGGCTCAGTCAAGATGGACCCTGTCAAAGTTCAAGGCATCGCGGATTGGCCTGTCCCTCTAACAGTCAAGGACGTACACAGCTTCTTGGGTTTTTGCAATTTCTATCGGGCGTTCATAAAGAACTTCTCCGATATCGCACGCCCTCTCAATAACCTCACTCGTAAGAACGAACAGTTCGTTTGGTCGAAAGAGTGCAACGACGCCTTCCTCCGGCTCAAGGCGATTTGTAGTAGCTATCCGGTTCTCCACACCCCAGACTGGTCCAAACAATTCATTATGGAGACGGATGCGTCCGGCTATGCTCTTGGTATAGTCATTGCTCAAGAGTTCAAAGATGGCATCCATCCTATTGCCTTCCACTCCTGTAGCCTCTTACCAGCTGAGAGGAATTACGATGCCCATGATAAGGAACTTGCTGCCGTGATTTTTGGCTTTAAGTGTGGTCGCCCCCTCTTCCTGGGTGCTACCCATGCCGTTCGCATCCGCACTGATCACAAGAATCTTCAATATTTCTGTGACCCCCGCAAGATCACTGGCCGCCAAGCGCGTTGGATCGAATTCTTATAGGACTTTGATTACACCCTCGAACACATTCCTGGGTCAACAAACACTGTGGCTGATTTGTTGTCGCGAAGAAAGGACCTTAACAAGGGGGTGGATTCCAACGAACCTCGTATCCTACTCCCTGATCACCTCTTCGCTCCAACAAATCCTATCGAACCTTGTATCCTACTCCCTGATCACCTCTTCGCTCTGACAAATCCTATCGAGGTACACAAAATCTTTCTTGAAGACGACCCTGACCTTCGACGTGACATCCTACAAACCCTACATGAGTCTCCCGCTGCTGGACATCCAGGCATTTTGAACACTTGGGAACTCGTCCGTGAACAGTACGAAGGCCCTAGACTACGAGAATTCGTAGAACAATACGTAAAAGGGTGCACACGTTGCCAAGAGTCCAAGACTAACGTACACCGATCAAAAGCACCCCTACAACGTTTTGATACACCTGTCGAAGAAGGCCCCTTCCAATACGTATCGATGGACCTGATCATGGACCTTCCAAAATCACAAGGATTCGATTCCATTCTCACGATCGTAGACCAAGGATGCTCCAAAGCAGCTAAATTCATTCCTTGCACCAAAACGATCGATGGGACAGGAGTCACACTCGAATACCTGAAACACCTCGTGCCCTGGTTTGGACTTCCTAAACGAATCATATCGGACCGAGATCCCCGGTTCACTTCCGCATTTGCTAAAGAAATGTGTAAGGCTCTAGGTATTCAACAAAATCTATCCACAGCATTCCACCCCCGTACCGATGGACAGACAGAACGCATGAATGCGTGGATCGAACAGTACTTGCAACCCTGGACTTCAGGACGACCCTCAGCGTGGAGTCAACTTCTCCCAGTCGCTGAATTCGCACATAACTCCTGGAAACACGACGTAGCGTGCAAATCCCCTCATGAACTTCTGATCGGAATCAAACCACAGGTGATTCTGAAACACCTAGAAGGACCCGTACCTGCTGTGGAAACACGCCTTCGCCTCCTGGATGAATCTAGACAGTCGGCCCAGAAACTTCTACAAAATGTACAAAGTCGCAAAGATAACAAAAAGCTGACGGAGATTAAAGAAGGTGACCAAGTTTGGCTAGAGGGGCGCAATCTCTCTATCGCCGGCAATCGCAAACTTTCCCCAAAGCGGTATGGCCCCTTCAAAGTCTCACAAAAGATAAGCCCTGTTGCAATGCGACTCGACCTCCCTCCTTCGATGAAGATTCACAATGTGTTTCACACAGACCTCCTCCTTCCATATAAGGAGACGGAACAATATGGCACGCCTTATACATGCCCCCCTCCGATCATCGATAGTGAAGAAGAATACGAGATCGAGAACATTCTAGACGCACAGCGTTTTGGCAGAAGACGTAAACTTCAATACCTCATGCATTGGAAAGGGTACCCTCATTCTGATGACCAATGGATCGATCATGCAGACCTCAATGCCCCAGATTTGTTAGCAGACTTCTATCTTTCCAACTCCACCACGGCTGGACGACCAGTTGTATAAAGACACCCTCGACGACCCCCAACAATTCTCATCCCCTCCATCGTTCCCAAACTGGCTTCTCCCTACTCCATCTTCTACACCTTCGACGAACGCTTCCAGCAAAATATTTTCAGCATTCGCCAAGACCATGACGATCCCGCCAGGCAACCACTCAATCACCTACTTCAAGTTTGTTCAACGATCGAGACCATGTCCGACGCCGCCTCCGCCATCTTCATCCCTTCCCGCTCTACTTCACCCACCAATGATCGTACTGGCAGCACCCCCTACGTCGTTGCCTCTCCCCCTCCTGATAGTCCTACTGATTCCGAAGTGGCCTGGCCCCATCAGATGATGCTTGAGCATGTCGCGAATGTGCTCGGGACCAATGTGGAAGAAGTTCGCCAACATTTCCCCACGCCTCGCTCTCTCTTGCCTATCGATATTCCTCCCCCTTGTCTGCTAACCCCAAATGTAGCAATCCCATCCTCACCAATGCTACAGTATCCAGGCACCGAACTGGAGGACTACGTCGACCCTTCCTATCCCAACAGCCCCCCAATTGAGTCCCCTTTGTCGTCTACCGGCCCATCGGCGTTTGTCATTATTGCGGATGGGCCGCAATACGAAAATGAAGAAGATTGGAAGAACAGCCTTGGACAAGGCCCTCAACCTCGCCGGTCGTCGCCTCGAGTCCCTCTTGCCAACATAACGCCCATTCGTCAAGTGTCTCATCCCTTAGGGGACACGACGGATTACAAAGAACTAGCCATGGTCTTGTACCGGCAAGTCTCGGATCAAGACGTGACAATCAAAGAGTTGATGGAGGACAAGGAAAACCGAGCGCCATCCCCTACTAACCCTCAGCCCAGCACTCACCCCGGTCCGGGCTGGCAAGACAACTTCGACGCCACGGGCACTCGCCACGTCTTTGTCATCCCACTAGGGGACGAGGACGTCATCGCCCCATTCATTCGCTACGACCTTCGCAATCCCTTCCCCAAACTCTTGGCCATGAACGGACGCTATTGCACTGTTCACTCCCGTCCCCTTCACGCCGTTCCTCAGACATCTCGCGCTTCCCCATTGTCACTGCGCAACGAGCTGTTCTTCCACCCAGACCTGGAGTTGACTAGGGGCGTCGACTGGGCCCTTCTCTACGAGGACGACCCCATGCTAGCCGGTGAGGTCCAGTACTTTTGCTCTCACAAAAAGGCTTGCAACCGTCTCGCCAAGCGTATGGGGCAACTACGCGAGTCGCTGGAAGTAGAACGACAAGCCCTCTATCGGAGCTCGGCCCGTCTTACCCGTGCCAACGCCCTCAGACGCCTCCAGCGACACATCGACTCCTCCCTCCACATCGCCTCCTCCTTCTCTACCACACGGGTCAAGAAGATCCGCGCCTCCGTCCGCAACCGTGCCACCGAAGAGCGCGCCCGCCACCCCAAGGAGTGCATGTGGTGCGGCAAAGTAGGTCACACCATCGACGACTGTTTCTGCATCGGCCTCTGCCGTCACTGCTCGCGTCGCGGCCATACTGGGGTAGATTGCAAAGATCCTCACTCCATGTGCCTGGAGTACAGAGACTGTAAGGTCTATCCTACTCATCCTAACTTCGAGCATGGGTACTGTGCCGCAGTCGACAACAACGTTGACGTCTAAAGGACGTTAACAAGGGGGTAATGTCACGGACTGCCCTGCTTACTTCATTTTCACCTTCCTATTTTGTCTCTCTCGCTCCGTCTTGTCCATGACTCCGGGCCGCTTTGCCCATTGCTTACCTACTTATCGATGGACTGTTCTTGCGTTTTCTAGAGACTTCCATACGTTTCTCCAAGCTTCCTTCTCGTTCCATGACCTTCTATGGCTTTCTTCCACCTTCTGGTAGCTTCCGTCCGTACATGTATATAAGCTGTACTACTTAGCATAGAACGGCTTTCCTAAGCTCATTCTATTCATGCAATCAGACTTTGATAGTCTCTTCTCACCTTTGAACGCGTGCGGCTTCCATCGAATGATCCCTTCTTGCATTAGTCAGCTTTGCTGCTAATTGCCTTAGACTCTATACGTCTCGAGGTCACGTGTTAGTGCCTCGCTCAATTCCAAGTCACGTCTGACTTGTGTCAATCCTCACTTGTAATCCTCTTTGTCACGTGACGCCTCACGTGACCGATTTCCTCTTTAAGAACGACCCCTTTCCAAAATCCATCTTCGTAATCTCGTCCGAGATCCCCGAACCCCGAGATCCCCGAACTCGATCGGACACGGTGGTCTGACCGTGACAGGGAAACTCTTGAAATATAAGGCCAGGCTTGTTGCCAAGGGGTGCGCGCAGCGTCCGGGGTACGACTATCTCAAAACGCATTCACCAGTCGTCAGAATGGAGACCATAAGGTCGTTGCTAGCAGTTGCAGCGAAGCGCAAATTATATATTCATCAGATGGATATCAAAGGCGCTTACCTAAACGGCATCCTAAAAGAAAAAGTCTATATGAAACAACCAGAAGGTTATAACGACGGCAGTGGACGTGTTTGTCTTTTAATTAAGACCTTATATGGCTTAAAACAAGCTGGTCTACTTTACTAAGATAAATGCCTTATCAGTATCATCCGTCTTAGTATATATGACTGCGTAGCTTTCAATCTCAGACATTAGGAGAGTGGGATTCCCCGCTCCATTACCCTCGTGTGCTTCCTTTCACTCACACACATTTACCTTCCACAAAGTGAAAAAAGCCATATTGAAAAAGATCCCTTGT
>Ga0307510_10009057_pt1 | contig 11853 bp, 9 predicted proteins | sample 12_EM_MG_FD_207224 | JGI IMG/M metagenome (GOLD analysis project Ga0307510, IMG submission 207224) | Populus trichocarpa ectomycorrhiza microbial communities from riparian zone in the Pacific Northwest, United States - 12_EM | ecosystem: Host-associated > Plants > Roots > Unclassified | place...
CAGAGTCTCTTGCCTGATCAACTCAGTCGCTTCAAAAGCCTTGAAGCTTTCCCTCTCATCTCTAACTATCTACCTCAGGAGTTGCCCTTATCATCGGGGACTTTACTCTTATACTGCGTAGCCAACCGGTACCGCGCTACTCACGTGATCCATTGCCTCAGGAGGAGACCCCACTGAGCAATCCCAGTCGTCGCCAAACCAACCCACGCACGTCGCGTCTTTAAGGCCCTTGGACCTTAACATGTGGAGCAGGCTGGACAATGTCTTCGTCACCGACAGCTCCATGGACATGGTAATCACATGCAACGCGCTGATCGGGCACAGAGGCATTAACACTGATCACTTGCCGGTGCTAACGGAGCTAAACATGGGGATAGTCACCAGCAAAATGAAGCTGTACCACAACTTCAGAGATGTGGACTGGGAGGTCTTCTGGGAGACGCTGGCGGGACATTTAGGCCCGGAACCCGAAGACCAGATCATCACCCAAAGGCAGCTGGACGAAAGGTGCGCTAGTCTAACAGAAGCTATCCAAAACACAATATGGGAACAGGTCCCAGTCACAGAGATCACACCCAAATCCAAGCGTTGGTGGATGAAGGAGCTAACACAGATGCGTAAGCAGGCGAACAAACTAGGCAGACAATCATTCGAGCATCATAATGAGCCGGAGCATGCAATACACGCTCAGCACAAAGAAGCGGCAAAACGATACGATAATAACCTCCGGTACAACAAAAAACAGCACTGGAGAGACTGGACCGAAAAAGCGGAAGAGCCAGATATCTGGATGGCAAACCGCTACATTGGAGCACCAGAGTCGGACGGCAGTAAAGCCAGAATCCCAGTACTGAAACATGAAGTAGATGGGCAGGATATTTCCACAAGAACCAACGATGAGAAGAGCTCCGCGCTCGCCAAAGGTTTCTTCCCCCCAAAGCCTACAGAGAGCCTAGTCGACCCCAATGCCAAGTACCCAGTGCAATGCCAGGGCAAGGTCAAAATCATGGCCAACCAGATACAAAAGCAGCTCCGGAAACTGAAGCCATTCAAAGCCCCAGGGCCGGATGGCATACTGAACGTCGTGCTAACAAAGTGCGCAGACATGCTGACCAGCAGGCTGTTAAGCATATATGACGCCATGTTAGAGAGCAGGCTCATGTACAAACCATGGAAATCGTTCGTCACAGTAGTGCTAAGAAAACTGGGCAAGCCAAGATACAATGTCCCTAAGGCATACAGGCCAATAGCCCTCCTCAACACACTATGGAAGGTACTCATGGTGGTAGTCGCAGGGCAGCTGACTTTCGTAACAGAAAAACACCAACTGCTCCCGGCGAACCATTTCAGAGGCAGACCAGGACGAACGACAACCGATGCCATGCACCTGCTAGCGAACACAGTTAAAGCGTCATGGAGAGCAGGCAAAGTCACATCAGCGCTATTCCTGGACATCGAAGGTGCGTTCCCCAACGCTGTACCATCGCGACTAGAGCACAATCTGCGCAAGCGCCGAGTCCCCAGAAAGATCGTAGACTTCGTCCACAATATGCTAAAGGGCAGGGTCACCACCTTGAAATTCAATGGGTACACGTCGGATCCTATCGTCATAGACAACAGCATAGGACAAGGTGACCCGTTATCCATGGGAATCTATCAGTACTATAATGCTGACCTTCTAGACATCCCAAGTGAAAAAGACGAATCTGCAATGGCATATGTAGACGACTCGGTCATGATAGCCGTCGCGGACACCTTCCTGGAGGCACACGCAAAGCTGCATAGCATGATGACAAGGGCCGGAGGAGTCGCCAAATGGTCAACCCAGCACAACTCCCCCCTTGAATACTCCAAGCTCGCCCTGGTAGACTTTGCCCACAGCAGAAGCACGAAGGAGAGGGAACCATTATGCCTCCCACAGATCGAAATCCAACCTTCAGAGAGCACTAGGTATCTGGGGATGATCTTCGACCAAAGCCTGGACTGGAAAGAGCAACACGCCCGTGCTATCAGGAAAGGAACGAAATGGGCACTGCAGATAAGGAGGATTACAAGACCCACGTGGGGCCTAACACCAGGAAACGCCAGAAGGCTATACATAAGTGTCGCGATCCCTAGGATCTTGTACGCGGTAGACGTTTGGTGTGCGCCGCCATACACCGGCGGTCAGCAGCAAAGGGGAACAGTGAAGGTAACCGGGCAGATAGTGTCCATACAAAGATGGGAGCACTCGCGATCACGGGCGGACTGCGTGGAACTGCAGCTGATGCCCTAGATGCCACAGCATTCCTCCTCCCCGCACCACTGCTGGCGGACAAGTGGTGCCACAAAGCAGCGATACGACTGGCAATGCTCCCAAAGGAGCACCCACTACACAAAATAATTAGCAATAAGACATCAGGTCAGATAAAACACTGCAAATCACCTTTGAACAATTTACTGGCGGCATACAGGCTCAACCCAAAACAAGTCGAGAAGACCCCAACAACCGCAAGAAACCCGGCGCTCCAAGGTCAGCTCCCCTTCATGATTAGCATCACTGGTAACAGGGAAGATTCCATAAAAGAAGCGGAAAGCGCAAGCGAAGAAATCCAAGTATTCACAGACGGATCAGCCATAGATGGCAAGGTTGGAGCGGCCGCAGTACTGACAAGGGAGGGAAACCCCCCACACGCGCTCCATCTACACCTAGGCTCTGAAAGCGAGCACACCGTGCACGAAGTGGAACTAGCAGGCATTCTACTAGGTATGCACCTCATCAGCAAGGAAAGGCGCGGAGGCACATCCACCGTGCTAGGAGTGGACAACCAAGCAGCGATCAAAGCATTCCACTCCGCCCTGAGGAACCCAGGCCACCATCTCGCAAGAGAAACGCTGCGGATAGTGAACCAAGTGCAAAAGCAAAGGCGGAAAGGAAAATATAAGCTGATTATACGCTGGACTGCTGCGCATGAGGGGATAGAAGGCAACGAGGACGTAGACCGCAAGGTGAAGAAGGCGGCGAAGGGGAAAACATCAGACAAGAAGAATTTACCATCTTATCTCAGAAAACCCTTGCTGATTAACCCTGCAGCAGTCAAACGTGCACACCACGTAGACCTAATGAAGAAATGGAAAGAGGAATGGAAGGCCACTGATAGGGGAAAGCATGCTGCGCGCATAGACAAATCAACGCCGTCCAGAAAGTTCCTCAAAACAATCAGCCACAAAGAACTCAGCCGCATCGACACAAGCCGAATAGCGCAGTTCAGGCTTGGACATGTGCCGGTAAACCAGTACCTCAAACGAAAGAAAAGGGTGGACAGTGCTAGATGCCCAGCGTGCGGAGATGAAGAAGAAACGGCGGAGCACTTCATGCTCCGCTGCCTAGCATATGCACACGAGAGATGGGCCCTCACGCAGCAGGTCAAAAAGCTCCGTAAACCGATGGCAATGGAGATGTTATTTGGAATACCAGAGATGGCGAGGGATGTAGCGAAGTACATCAGAGCAACGAACCGATTCGGACAGACGAGCAAGAATGCACAGTAACCGCACACTCCTACCCGACACCACCACCTCCTCCTCCCCCCCTCAACTTTCCCCCTCGTAACTTTAAAAAGCGCGCGCTAGTCCTGCGCAAGCGCTCCCCACCACTAGACTCATGTGACAAGGCGACACACGGGCGATCTCTGCGAATGTCACTGATACAACCACTCCCTTAAAGTAGGGAGACGTTCCCACCAAGCACCCAACGATCACCCGGCGCGTCAACGCTGCGCTCGCCATTCACAGAAAGTCCACGTTACGCAACGATGGCCATTGCACTATGGGGGCAGAAAGCCGCATCGTAAATTCACATATACATACATACACAGACTCGCTTGTAAACATTCATAGAAGTGCTACATGGGGCACTGCTCCCCGAGACGCACAAAAATTGACTCAAAAAAAAAAAAAAAAAATCGAGCGGCATACGATGCCAGTGGAATGTGGCTTATGGAAACTTTGTCGATGTTGTCATCGAGATGGAGGAGGACACTGAGGCTAGCATGGGCAAGGACGGCGTGTGCGGCCACATAATCGATGTGATAATATGAAAGTCGTTCTGCACTAGTGGATAAGCGGTCCGATGTCAGGAATTCTTTGACGGAGAAGTGTGCGAATTGCACAACTTGAGTGCCGTCGACTTCCACGATGGTGACGAGACTGGAGCATGCAGACAAAATCGCCTCTTCTGCATCCGGTGGTCGCCAACCCATGTTAAATACCGGAGGTTCTAACGGGTCGAACTTGATGGCAAGAATGTCGGCGAGCTCCTCCACATGAAGCGGTCGAATGGATACAGCCAGGCACCGGAAGAGACGTTGCGCATATTCTCGCTTCTCGTCATCGATGCCCGATAGCATGTGTTCATATGTTTCGTCCAAGCCCTTGGGCAAATCATCCAAAATGCTCCGGATACTTGGAGGAAAACCGCGGCGTAGCCTGTCGATTTGGCAAACGACCCATCGAAACCTGGGTCGTCACGTAAGCACCATGGTGAGGCGCCAAGTCAGTAAGGATGAGAACGCTCACATCCCATCAGCCTTCTCCGAGAGAGTATCGATAACCAATTGTTGGTCTTCCTTCCTCCACTTCTTCATTTTCCTGTCTGAGAGGATAGCAGCATTGATGTAGTCGATGATATCCTTCTTTTGTCCAATGTCATCATGGAGGGAAATTTGGAGAGGGGTTATAGGCTCGAGAACCATTCGAATGTCAATCTCTGGACGGCTGGTCAAGCATATATATACATTGGGAAGGTGCCAATCAACTAGTTCTTGAATGAGGTCAAGGACTTCTTCGCGGGAAGTCTGCGTTCCATGTGTCCCCGTGGTGGTGGGGCACTCGTCAACGGCATCGATAATGACGTAAATGGGGCCACGTCGCGGGAGTGTGAGCATATCTCTCAAACACCTGGTAAGAGCGCTGTCAGTGGGTTTTCGTGTGCCACCGGCGTGCGATGATCGTAGCCGAGATAGGATATCACAGAAGACGTCAGAGTCGGCGCAGAGCTGGGAAAGGAGTGATGATAGTAGGCCCTTGCGGTTTTGCTTTTCGGTTTCACGAAAGTCAAAGTAGTAGTAGGCCATAGTGGCCAATCCGGCTTCATAAATGGACTCGACGTCTTGTATTATTGCGGAACTAATTGAAAATATAAGTAATCCTGATCGCAGTCGTCGGGGAAATACATACAGAAGTGTGCTCTTCCCAGAGCCCGCTAAGACACCAGAAAGTCATCAATGTCAGTGACATATTGGGGATTGGGAAACACACGTTTGCCATGAATCCATAACAGTGATCCAGTCTCCTTCCATAAAATCAGGACGCTACCGTTGAAGAACCACCTGGCAGATCCGGTATGACGTGCGTTAGAAACAAAACCGTGGTTCGTCGAAGGGTCTGGAGGAGAGAGCCAATGTTGGACATAACTTTGCATTTGTTCGCCTACAACTCGGTCTCAGCCTCACAGAGGAACGGTACCATAAAGTAAAAAACAGACGCTTCATCTTGTTCACGTCGTTCGCCGTCTGATGCATCGTCACTGAAACCCCAAGTAAGCAGGTGTTGGGGCTATATCAAACTCGGAACAGACTTACCCAACGCATCTCGAATCCCGTCTATTGACGCCTTGCCATCTAATGCAATAAGCAACTAGTAAGTTGTCGGCTACTGATCAGGCCACCCATTGCGCACCGTCCATGACTACCCGCATATTACCTACAAGTCCATAGACAATATCAAGTGTCTGTGTTACAGTCATCCGGGCTTCGTCCTGGGTCAATCTGTCCAACCTCTGCAAAACATATTCGACGTCCTTCTCTCCCAACAACTTCCTTGTGAATTTCTCTACGGCACTTGAGATTCAGCGAGGTATGCGTTCAAAGACGAACTTACTGAACAGCCCGTTCTTGATTTGCTTCGTTGCAAGGGCGAGGACAGACAATAACTCGGCCATGATTTTGACGATAACATCTGTCATCTCGGGAGTGGTGGGAAACTTAGTATAAATAGCGAGACGTTGAAGGAAATTCCCGATGCACTCGAAGAGGTCCAGCAGAGCGTCATAACTTGAGCTGACACCATTAGCGGCCTGACGTAGAACACATCAGATGAACCCTGGGAGGCACTGGAAATGAGTACACACGGCAAGCAGAACATCGATACCAACAAAGATTGCCTTTGATGGTGAGAAAGGCACCTGGAGGTGTGATTGAGATCAGTGCAAGGAACCAAGACGGTGCTTCTCATGATACTGACCGATTCCCCAAGGATATAACAAAATATATGAAGAATCTGGACTACCGGTGTAAGGCAGTTGATGAGCTTGCGATTTCTTTCCAGATATCCCTTGAACGACCTTTCCCGGTCATGAAATAATTCAAGGATGGCTTCAGGTGAGTCGGAGAGCAGGAGTTTGTTGGCGAATGGATTGTTAGAGAGCTCTATGCCCGTCTGGTCCGCATAGTTGGTTAACGCGTCGATGATTGATTGGTAATTAGATTGGGGATTATACGTGTTGGAAGACATGAGGATAGTAGTAAGCCGGCTTCTAGAGAGAGCCAGGTAGGGGGGAAAGGGGGAAGGGGTACGAGGCATCAATGATTCATTTATGACAGGAAATGCGCACAGCAATGTGGGAAGAACCCCGACAAAATTTGGCGATGATGAAGCAGGTGACCTGGGCATTGAGTTGAGGATACGACGTCGTAAATACCAGCAATATCACGAAATTGAAAATTAGGGCATGCACAGGCAGCACAGCACCTCGCCGTACCTGTATAAGGAATAGATATAAAGGCATATTAGTACAGCCACTAGTAGAGGAACTGGCAGGTTCCTGCCACTGCCAGCCGTAGCATTGCTGGCAGGTGACCAGCAATCTACGGCCCGGGAAATTGGGCCGGGACTGACGCCAAGGCGAATGCCACCTAAGTTAATTTTATAAATGCTTTGGCACTCGTACTACCATAACGGCTACGATGTCTGTATTCAATGCCGCACAGAATGACCATACTGCATTTTCTGAAATACCAATCAATTTTGCTCGCTCACTCTACACCAAGAATGTTCTCATCGATCCCTATCTCTAGGGCTCAGCACCGTCCTGGCCCCATTTCCTGGGCCGAATTGGGGCTAGATAACGGGAGATGCGGGCCGCATGGCCGATTGAGAATTATTTATCTCTATTGATTATCTTATCGTTTATGAACATTTCCACGCGTCCAGCGTCCGTCCAGGGGAGTAAGGACAAGACAATACGGATCAGCTGCAGCCTCTGAGCTCAAGCCCGCCTCCTCACATCGCATGTGTCTGTCTGTGTGACGTCCCTCAATGCGTCCGCCTAGCCCGACACGTCCAACCTCTCACCCCCTTCCTCCTGCACGTCTCGCCTCCAACACCTTGTCTTCCACCCTTGTTGCCACGCGACTGAACCTTTCCTCTTCACTGCCAAGTTCCCCTGTTCATCGTGCCCCAATCCTTACGGCCGGAGGATCGCAGATCGCTCAAACTTCGTCGGCTGACGTCAAGCACGCGCCGCGGTGCGGCGGTGCCGCCCCGAAAAAGTCCGCTGCTCCACGCAGTACATGTTGCTCACGGTCCCTCGTCCCTCGCAAGTCGGGCCTCGGTCTGGACCACATCGAAATTAGGAAAGGATTTACTCTATATAGGCTCGTTCAGGTCTCTCCGCGTACGTTTCTCTGTCTCCTTTTGCTTTAGATCATCAGCTCTCTATTCCACAACTTCCTCTTTTTACTTCAGCTTTTACCATAGAACGTCGCCGCACCTCCCTCACCCTCGTAATCTATGCGCTTGGTGTCGCGCATTCAGTAAATTCACTGCATTTTGGACTCCGCTACTTTTCTTCTACGTCGCCATGCGGGTCTGTCCCCGGCAGGGTCGCTTTCACGTCCCTCTCTCTATCTTCCCCCCCTCTAACTCATCTTGTGCGTAGATCGCTCATCATCTAACTCCCTCGGACCTGCATATATAAACTCCCGCGCCTGGCCTCGTCAAAGGCAGGCATCGGCGGCTCAATTTCTCCCTCTTCTCGTATTTTTGCGTGCTTTGCTTTCGCCCGACTGTTTTGACGACGAACCAAGCCTGCATGCCGTCATCCGCATTCTGGTCTTGTGCTGTTTTCATTTCCTCTCGCCGTCCTCGTTCGACTAGCCGACCGCCTTACGCCTCGCCATTGCCGAACACCATACGCCTTGCCATCGCCGACCGGCCTACGCTCCGCCATCACCAATCTCATCAAGACTGTTCATCACCATTCCGCACATCTTGCACACCTCGCCTCCGTTCCCCTTACCTCGCTCAGTCCTGTTTTTTAGCGTTCTCGCTGGTTCGGCACCGCGGCCTCTTACTCCCAACATCGACTTCCAGACTCACTAGTTAGGCCACTGCGACTTAACTCCTTATAGGTATCGGAAGGTAATGGAGTTTCAGTAGTATGCGATAGCGTTACTCTTAACCATAATGACCATGCATTGCCTGAAGTCTCATCTTAACGTAGTCGCCGGCCGTCATAACCTCATAGCGTGGTGGCCGCTCAGGGCTCACACAGCTGGCGATCGGCTATCGGGTCCTTTTTTGCCTCGTTCCTTGCGGCAGAAGAGCGTAACGACATACCTCGAGAAGGACATCATAGTCGGTGCCAAAGAAAAGAGGGATAGAGTATCGTCGAGCTCCTGAGTGATTTGCTACACGATGCACAGTACTCTTGAAAACGTCATCTGTATCAATTTATAGGATTTAGTCTCTATCTCTCATATTGACGTAAAGACGTACTGGTCCACCTAGCAAATTGATCTCCTAAACTGTAACAAACCTAATTTAGAGGCGACGACTGAGTCCGGTGCTTGGAGAACCCACTTGATGACGAGTGTTCCTGGGATTGGTGGAGCGTCGATCCACTCATCGCGCGTATTTCGGACTTGTAGGGCCTGTATGCCTGGTTGTTGCCACAGGATGGTGAAGCACTGAAGCACTGAAGAATAGCCGCCTCAGGACTGATGGAACATAGGACCCGACAGTCTGACAACAGTCAGACAACTAACGCACCTCGAAACTAGAAGCAGGACAATAAGAAAGAAGCGAGATGGAGATGGACAGTGTCAAGCCTTACTCTGTGTGGGCGCCGAAGCCAATCACACGCCCGTCGATGGGCCCCGTTCGTGGCGGATAATGGAGCGCGCGTAATATCGCCGCCGAGTTTCGTGTCTGGTTTCATGCTGCGTCATTGGTTGTTCCACATATTCTGGGCGGCTACTAGAAAGCGAGCGACATATACGTACCTTATCATCGAAGAAGTCCGGGGAAAGATCGAGGGAACGTGCGAAAAGCGGGAAGAGGCTCTTCCCGAGGCCGAGAGCAGCATGACTGGGTAACATATGATTAAGAGAGGCGAATCTTTCAGGTCACGGCGAGTCGCACTAGTATTGTAGCAAGGACTCCCTGAATCCCGGGACATCTGGCCATACGTTCGCCCCTGCCATAGAACCACCGTTTGATCGGCTGTCATCGAGCCCACAAGAAGCGGCATCCAAGGCTTCCGATCCGATTTGAAATCCCTCCTGCATGTCTCCCGCACCATTCTGATCGATGTTGCTGCTTAATACGGCATTGTAACCTTTAAAGTTTGGAGTTTTCTTATTGTCAAGCTGGTGGGCATGTCAGCGAAGTTAAGGAAGAATGTCAGATGGAAGGGTGCTCGCCTCCATCTTGGTCTCCAGAGGAAGTGCAAAGTAAGGTTTCATAGACTCGAGGGCGGACGCAATGACTTCTTCAGGGATGCCATGGTTCGTGACTGTATCCAGCTACCAGTACGTACATGTGAGTAATAAGCGTGTATCTCACCGTAGAAGAAGCCAACATGGGTGCATGCGTCCCTTATCTGCCTTGCGAGGGCCTGTTGAACGTCCTGGTGTGGGTTGCTGATACTCTCCAAGTCTCTGGAGACAGAGACAGATGAGAACAATCTAGGCGAATAGTAGGCGAGCAGACATGATTGGTATATCTGAAAATGCAGTGTTGGCATTCTGCACAGCATTGGGTACGGACATCGTAACCGTGATGATGATGTGAGTTTCATTCAAGGACCGTCCGTACCACATGACCAGAGTGTTGTGCCTTCCATTCCACCCTGTCACCTGTTTCGTGGGAGTTCCCCACATACGGCTGTGTGCATTGCCTATCGTAAATAAATCAGTGCTAGTGACTTCCCCGTACCGTCGTTTCCCCCGTCAATCTTCCGGCTCCTGAAGAAACCAATAGGTTGCTGTTCTCATGTCTTCGATCACAAATTTTCCTCAATCGAATTATCAACTCATTATAAACGCCTTGACAAGCTATGCAGATCGGACAGGTATCGATCTCTCAAAGAACCCCTTCGCCGAAAAGCTCCAACTCTACAACTCACCCGATGCCATCCTTGAGTTGCTTCATGACCGGGAGAAGTCGTTCAAAGAATATCTGGAAGGAAATCGCAAGCTCATCAATTGGCTTACACCAACGGTCGAGGTCCTTCACGCGTTTTCAGGAGTTCTCGGCGAAGCGGTTAGCCTCGTGAGAAACTCTGCCTTGGTTTCTCTGCACTGGATTCATTCCACTTCAATAGGTCCCTTTTCCACCCGCAAAAGCCATTTTTGTTGGTATTGACGCTCTCCTTGCCGTGCGTCTTCTTCCTTTCTACAACAGGACCTTTCTGATGTGCAATACGGCAGGCTGCCAATGCTGTCAGTTCAAGCTATGACGCTCTCCTCGACCTCTTCGAGTGCATCGGGAATTTCCTGCAACGTCTCTCTATTTATACCAAGTTTCCGCCCACCTCCGAGATGGCAGACATCATCGTAAAAATCATGGCCGAGTTATTGTCTGTCCTCGCCCTTGCAACGAAGCAAATTAAGGAAGGGCGGCTCAGTAAGTTCATCTTTTAATGGATACCTTCCTAAAGCTCAAAGTGTTGTAGAAAATTTCACAAAGAAGTTGTTGGGAGAGAAGGACGTCGAATCTGTTTTACAGAGGTTGGACAGACTGACCCAGGACGAAGCCAGGATGACTATCGCACAGACACTAGATATTGTTTATGGACTTGTGGGTAATATGCGGGTAGTCATGGACGGTGCGCGATGAGCTGCCTGATCAATGGCCGACACCTTACTAACTGCTTATTGTATTAGATGGCAAGGCGTCGATGGATACCATTCGAGATGCGTTGGGTAAGTCTGTTCCGAGTATGATATAACCTAATACGTGCTCACTTCGGTCCTCAGTGATGATCCATCAGATGGCGACCGAAGTGAACAAGATGAAACGTTTGTTTTTCACCTTTATGCTATCATTTCTCTGTGAGACTGAGACCTGGTTTTAGGCGAACAAATGCAAAGTTATGTGCAACATTGGCTCTCTCCTCCAGACCCTTCGACGAACCACGGTTTTGTTTCCAACGCGCGCCATACTGGATCTGCCGCATGGTTCTTCAACGGAAGCGTCTTGACTACATGGAAGGAGACTGGGTCACTGTTATGGATTCATGGCAAACGTATGATTCCCGACCCCCACCGCGTCGCTAACACTGACGACCTTCTGGTCTCTCAGCGGGCTCTGGAAAGAGCACACTTCTGTATGTATTTCCCTGACGATTGCTATCAAGATTACTCATAGTTTCAATTAGTTCTGCAATCATACAAGACGTCGAACCCATGTGTGAAGCCGGATTGGCCACTATGGCCTACTACTACTTTGACTTTCGCGAAACCGAAAAGCAAAGCCGCAAAGGCCTACTATCATCACTCCTTTCCCAGCTCTGCGCCGACTCTGACGCCT
>Ga0307510_10009059_pt1 | contig 11853 bp, 12 predicted proteins | sample 12_EM_MG_FD_207224 | JGI IMG/M metagenome (GOLD analysis project Ga0307510, IMG submission 207224) | Populus trichocarpa ectomycorrhiza microbial communities from riparian zone in the Pacific Northwest, United States - 12_EM | ecosystem: Host-associated > Plants > Roots > Unclassified | place...
TGGACGAATTCGTTAGCAAGTAGACATAGAAATCAATTGGAAATTAATCTCTAAAAATCATACCCTAAAGTCATTCATATCAAGAATCCCTAATACTTGTTTCAATTGTTGTGGATGACTTATACACAATACACTGTGTGGTAATGGCTTATTTTTTTTCCAATCCAAAAATAAAAAAATTATGTAATTAGTTAAATAACTCTTGCTTTTTATATTGATCTCCACGTGTAATTACAGTTTAAATCTTAATTTTTTAAAAGTTAAAATATTTATTTTATATGTAAAAAATAATCTCAAAACAATTTTAACTAAAAATATATTTTTTTTTTAATTTTTTTTTTTATCTCCACACTCAAAACTCTACCAAACCAATTCTATCTCCCTGGTTGTGCGTTGAACAAGCATTCTCTAACATCCAATCTGCTATTGGAGATCAGGAACATTCGAGAGCACCTTCAGCCAGCCATTGTTGACAAATGTCGCCATAATAAACAACGAATTATACAGTACCTAATCTATTTGTGCATTTCAAATGCACAAGTGCTTGGAAATTGCGGTTCATTCACAGTACTTGCTTGATAGTCAGAAATATTTGACGATAGCCCATTTCCATTTTGGTCGAGGATATGATCATGGCTAGGTAGCATGCTATGCAAATGGACAATCCTGGACTGCGAGTTGGTACTGGGTGTTTGTGGCCGGTGATTTTCCGGGTATTCTGAGAGTAGAGTACTATGGGATTGAGAAGTATAATGGGAGCTAGATACATGTGATTTGACAACAATTTATTCACATTAATTTATGGATTATTTTGTAGAAAGACATGAGAAGAATGCTTACTAATTTTTTTTTTTAGTTTAACGTGAGTGTCCGGGCCAGCTTGCGCGTACCTCGACTAATCCCATGGGTCCTGAAGTTAACGACCATGAATGCCTACTAATTTTGATGGCATAGATAGTGTTTGTGGCCTGTGATTTTTCGGGTACTCTGGAGAGTGAGTATGGAATTGAGAAGTACATTGGGAGCTTAAATATATTACAACATTTTATTCACATTAATTTATTCGCTATTTTTTTTTTTTAGTTTAACGTGGGTGTCCAAGCCAGCTTGCGCACACCTCGACTAATCCCACGGGCCCTGAAGTTAACGACCATGTAAGCCTCCAGTGGCCATCATATGAGCAACCACAGGGCTCAAACCTAAGACCACAGAGGAGCAAACCTCTTGATCTCAAACTCTTACCACTGGACCACCACCTAGATGGTTAATTTATTCGCTAATTTTTTTTTTTTTAGTTTAATGTGGGTGTCCGGGCCAGCTTGCGCGCACCTCGACTAATCCCACGGGCCCTGAAGTTAACGACCATGTAAGCCTCCAGTGGCTATCATATGAGCAACCATAGGGCTCGAACCTGAGACCACAGAGGGAGCAAACCTCTTAGTCCCAAGATCTTATCACGGGACCACCACCTAGATGATTAATTTATTCGCTAATTTTGATAGCATAGATGGTGCTCTCATCAACGAGCGCACCAAAGTTAAAAACTATTGGCTGGTTGAAGAAAAATTGTGGAAGAAAAAGGAGAGAATATGTGTCATGGCACAACCACGTACTCTAGGGATTAATTGAAGTAGTATGATTAATTGAAGTAGTATAGATAGTAATTTGGAATAGAAGATCCCCAATAACAGAAAATAATAATAGTAATAATAATAAATTAAATGTACTTGCGCATTCTCACGTAGACTTAATAAAGCTTGGGACCAAGAGGTTTGTTCCCTCTGTGGTCTCAGATTCGAGCCCTGTGGTTGCTCATATGATGGCCACTGGAGGCTTACATGTCGTTAACTTCAGGACACGTGGGATTAGTCAAGGTACGCGCAAGCTGGTCCGGACACCACGTTAAACTAAAAAAATATAAAGCATGCCGTCAAAGGAAGTGATAATCTGTGCATGCATGGAACTGAATTCAATTTGTGCAAGAATAGAAGACTGTTCAGTATGTCAACCACGCAGATGGCGTCACACTCTGCTAGCAGCGATGCAAGGACGGTGTGCTTCCATACACCAGAATTAACAGGCACCAAGATTTTAATTTGAAGTACATAAGTCAGACATTCGAACACGGTTTTTGAGGACAGATCTATTTAGATTCAATGATGGAAAGTGTTGGGGAAATAAATTTAATTCCAAGTGTAACAGAAATAATTAAGAAATATTGACTGATCAACAACCCAGTTTGTCGTGCAAGCTTATAAATATAGCCCATAGTTAGCATACACGCGGAGTAGACAGATATCTGTGTGCATAAATCACTACCGTTAGCGGATAAACTTGTGCTTAAGGAGACAATCGTTGGACAGCTACCAGTACATGGGAAATTAATACGTGAATTCAAAAGTGGAGTTCAAATTAATATATATTAACAGAATGATAAAGAGGACGTGGGAAATGCATGCTCCTGCTCCCATTGCCCAAGTCAAATATTACGAGATACTTCTAAGTCAAAAAAGATAAAGCTTGCATTCTATTGCATATAGACAGAAACAGACAGTCCTCCGCAGGACCGCCACCCCACCACCAACACCCCCCCTTTAGTACTCAAGATCATTAACTAACATATGAGAGCTGGCACTAGAAATATTTTAAGAAACTTTTCAAAAACCATGTCTCGTCACCTTTACAATTAATTCAAAAATCTTGCCTTGTTATCGTTACAATGCCTATATATAGGGTTACCACTTCAAGCATTTCCAGCCAACAAAGCATACTTGTTCCTCATACAGTGAGTGACACGCATATTAAACATATACATTGAGCCGTACGTACTTGAGAGAATAATCTGGAAATGGCAAGTCCAAGACTGTTAGGGACTGCTTTCCTGGTCTTGCTTATTGTAGACATCGCCTTTGCTGCTAGGACACTACAGGCAATCAGTGGAGGAGGAGGTGGAGGTGGAGGGAAGGGCGGAGGTGGTGGTGGTGGTTCTGGATCAGGACATGGGTCAGGTTATGGTTCTGGGTCTGGATACGGGGCTGGTAAAGGATATGGTGCTGGTGGTCGAGGAGGAGGTGGAGGTGGAGGAGGAGGTGGAGGCGGCGGCGGCGGAGGCGGCGGTAGCGGAGGTGGGTCAGGTTCTGGCTATGGGTCCGGTAGCGGCTCAGGCTATGGTTCTGGTGGTGGGATAGGTGCTGGAGAAGGTGGAGGTGGTGGCGGAGGCAGTGGAGGTGGTGGTGGTGGAGGTCACGGCGGTGGATACGGAAGTGGGTCTGGCTATGGAAGCGGGTCAGGCTATGGAAGTGGAAGTGGCAGTGGCAGTGGCGGGAATGGAAGAGGTGGAGGAGGAGGAGGAGGAGGAGGTGGTGGTGGGGGTGGAGGCGGAGGTGGTGGAGGTCACGGCAGTGGATCCGGAAGTGGGTCGGGAAGTGGAAGTGGAAGTGGAAGTGGGAGTGGGAGTGGGAATGGAGGTGGGGGAGGAGGAGGTGGTGGGGGTGGGGGTGGGGGTGGAGGAGGAGGATCTGGCTCTGGCTCTGGCTCTGGCTCTGGTAGCGGGTCAGGTTATGGCTCTGGGTATGGAGGAGGGAAAGGCAAAAGCTTGCCGTGAACACGAAGGTTACCTTTTCTTTTATATAACACCATTCACAGTCGTATTCCAAAATAAAATTGCAGGAGCTCTCCCACATGCATGAACATAGCATGTTGGCGAGTGATTGCAACTGTGCATGCGTGTATCGCTATCAATAAAGTCACCTTTTCAAGTGCTATAAATAAAAGAAAACATTTTAATTACCCTGTATATTTTATAGATAATCTCTCTGCAAACCCTAATCAAAAGTGAATGTTTCGTTTCCATAAGAACGGGATTTCATCACAAAAAAGGACTTCAAATAAAATTAAAAGAAATGAGCTTGAACTTTCGACAACTGAAAATTTCCTCCCCGGTCCCAAGAACGGCAGTGTTCAATTCGCGTGCAGTAAAAAAGCAACGTCACAAGTGAAAATAGTGAACCTCAATACATGACTGCCAAGAAAGATTTCCTAAGTAAATTTCTGACCTCGTTAATGATCCATCACCGAAGGCGGCCAAAAGGCCATTGGAAGCTGCAAAGCGAGTGTTACAACCAATGAATCACCAGTAGGTACGCTCAATAAATATTCTGAAACGTCCTATTGGAGTTTCATAAAATGGTCATCTTAGAATAAGAAATGCCTGACAAATAATACAGAATCAGAAAAGCCTACCAAGTGATATAGAATCAATCACATCCTGTGTCAGCATTCGATTCTTACGTTCTTCAGACAAGCTATATATTATTTCCTCCACTGCTGAGTTTATTGCTAAAAATTTAGTAAGAAAGAGATTACAAAATTTGAAATGTCAAGATGAAATTTGGGGTTAACTAGACCCGATTGAGAAGGAAATATTTCGGCAAATTCCATTTTAACCATGGCAAAGTATCCTTTGAAAGGATAGCTCTGACTTAAAACATGTATTGATTTAAAAGTCAGTAACCGTATCAAGAAGATAAACATGGCTACATCTAATATTATGACAAGCCAACACAGACCAATCCAACAACTGTTTCCAGAAACAGAAGTTGTACCGTGTGAAGAGTTTCCTGTACAAACCTCTCTATAACAAAGAATTTTCTTCTTTCTCCTTCCATCACAGTTTTTGCATACCAAATTCCAGAAACACCAACTAGATTAGGCAATTGCAAGGTCCACGGAGGAATTTGCAGCAAAAATAGTTAAGAATGGTCAAAGGCTCATCTGTCTCCCTCTCGGAAGCATATATAGGATACTTTCCGCATTATCATGTCCTCAGCTGCATGGATGGCCCTCTGTGATCCTGTGATTGTGATTTTCCTGCCAAAGAGTTCAGAAAAGAACTGAATTAAAACCCTCGTCACTTCAAAACACATTTTTAGCGCTAAACTGATTGAGATTGACTCAAAATGGTTTCCCATACCCCTCATTTGTTCCAGACATGAAACCACCTCTGTCTGATATTTTTATCCTGGCTCCACTATTCTGCCAAAACAGAGTGCTCTTCATAAAACAAAAAATGATAACGATAATACAGAATAATATGGATCATTTGTTGTATAAAAACCTGGATAATTTCCATTATATTTCTTCCTCCACGACCAACAACCAATCCAATATATTCGTCAGCAACACCAATCGTCACAGAGTTAGTACGATCCTCCTGGAAAACATCAGAAGGCCTTCTTTCAATCACAAACAACATGCTCTTTAATTATACTTGATAGCATACAAATGTTTTCAGAACAGCAACAAAACATGAAGAGATATTGTTGATAGAATTCGCAATGCTGGATATTAGAATACCCATTTTAGGATTGGTATCAAACTACCAAATGTAACCCTTTAGCAACCTAAGAGATACATATATAAGGGACTCAAGCTCTGGTATGTGTTTGCCACATAGACAGACAATGCATTCGATTAAAGGGGAACTCTTTAATGTATTAACTAAAAAGGCCAAAAATTAATATGACATGATGCTCGCATAGTACCTGGAGGAGCTGGTTGCCTATATGGAGAATAATCTTGATTGATTAACCAAGAAGGTTAATAAATACGCACATATTGTAAAATGACAAAAAAAGTTAAGATCAACTAGCACAAAGAAAATTAATTAGGCCATTATACACCTATATAATTATAACCGATCAATATAAGACCGCCTGCAGACCTGTTGCCCAAATTTCCAGTGTCTGCGAATGAGTCTCCGAAGACAAAAGGCTTTGGCTTTTTGTTGTCTTCATATCCTGCAATTCATAGGTTTAATCTTCGTTTTAATTATTTAAGGACTAGCAGAGCAGAGAATTAATGTTGAGATAAGAAAAAATAACCTCGAATAAATTGTGCAAATATAAAGCAGGGAAAGTAGCAGCAGAAGAGCAAAACTTTTCCTTGGAACTAGAGAATTTTGTAGACGGGGTGAAGTTTTTGGAGAAAGACATGTTCGGTTTTTACAGCTATGGTTTTATTCATGGTTATACGGCTCTTTGACAGAAATTCCTACAGTTTTTGATGCGTGGTTTTTAATTTGCTAGTTTTGGTGAGTTGCATGATAACATCCGTTGTTCCAACAGCTGACAGATCCTCAGGAGGAACCCCTTCCATCCGAACTTGTGCTGCTTTCAGGCGTACGATTTTACAGGGACAGCTCCTCCAAGATAAGGTTACTATCTCCGAGTAAATACGAGGTGTTCTACTCGATACGACGAGTCTATGTATTTTCAAACCATTTTTAAACTGCCAACACAATTTTGTGATTTTGTCTATTTTCCTCTTCTTATATCGTTAGTTTGGCTCAACATTCTCTTAAAAAAACCAAAGAAACGAAGGTTGTGTTAGCATAGGACGCAGTGAAGGTATCTGAAGATGAAGTAAAAATGCTTTTGAAACCTGCGACCATCATCTTTTATTGTCAAATTGCGAGTCAGATTCCTGTTGTTCATCTCATAGTTTCCCACAATAGAGGAAAATATACTGCAAGATCAAAGACCCTCCAATGAGAAGATTACTGGAGGGATAGAAGATGGCGACTTCTGATTCTCAATAAGAACGTCAGATGTAGAAGAAAACGGAAGCAAGTTGGATGAGATTTTGCAGAATTTTGAGCCCTTCTGGAGAGCCTTTAACATCATCAACCTGCAAGCAAAAGGCATGCAGTCAACGTAAACTGCATATTTACAAGGAACTATATGTCATCGGAAAGAAAAACAAGGCAAAATAATGGTCTCAGAAATGCATCCCAAGAATCGGTTCTCTTCCAATAAAATATATGATATCGTAAATAAAAATAAAATAAAAACTAATTGTTTATTATATGATATCCAATGAAATTTATGGTGTGCGGAAAGAATAATTCAATTGTACAGAACAAATAAAATCAATGTCATGAATGGGGAGGGGAAAAATCAAACAATTACCCATTTCACAGAGAAAAACAACAGCGTGACTTCACAGACTACAAGCTGTACCCGTTTCTAACTTAAACCTCCCAAATAAACTCTAAAAATGGCCAAGGGATAGCAAAGCCTGCAAGCACACATTGACCAGATACACACAAGGGGCAGCATAAGATAATAGCATTCCTATTAGCTTGAGATGGCTTCGGCTGCCAACATTTTGGCACAATTTTGAGGCAATGGCTTCAAGCGGTTCTGTGATATGCCACTTTAGCCAGCTATCCATCGCCAGACACCACCAGAACCTTGTCTTTGAGCTGCACTACGCTCTATCTCCTGATCCAGTGCAGACTTCTGTCTTCTAAGTAGTTGTACTTCATTCTCTATGGACTGCAATGATTCCATCATCTTCTGTAACTCGGCAATTTGTGCCTGGAAATCCCAGTAAACCCAAGTGAACCAAATTTAGGAAACAGGAAATCAAGGTCACACAGAAAACCAAAAGAGAGATATAAATGTTAGCCAAACGGGGGAAAATAGGATAGAGAGTAATGGGATGTGAGAAAGAGGAGCACCTCAAGTTTAAAGCATCTTGATCTCTCAGCAACTAGTTGACCTTGGACAGAATGGAGTTCCTGGAAAAACAATGAGCGAGAAAAATGATATTAAAACTATATATTACCATTTAATGAAAGAATGTGTTCTCTCGTAAGAGAATATATTTCTCAAGTACATACCTTGGAGAGTTCTGCATGAGTACCATTAACTTCATCAATCTTTTCTGTAACCCTATAATTTTCTGCTCTGACTTCTGCGAGGGACAATTCCAGCACCTTTTTCTCTTCTTTCAGTGCATCAATTTCAAATGCTAAATCTTGTTCAGTAGAATTCTTTCCAGTTCCATTAGAGTTCAGATTTAATTTGGAGAAATCTAACTTCTCGGATTTGGCCAAGGCATATGCAGCAGTAACAGAAGCTGCAGCTGCAGCTGCTGCTGGTGACTGAAAAATCTTTGGACGCAATGCATCTCTTGGTTTAAGTCTCATAACAAAAACCTAGAAAATAGAGGCCATTCAAGGAAACAGGGTTGAATTAAGAAAGATGGTGCATATAGGCACTAAATCAGCGCAAATGTTACTAGAGCACGTACCTCATTGTTGTATTTCCCATTATAGCCACCAAAGGCAACCAAATGCCTCTCTCCATTAATTAATACTGAGCAAACACTAAGTCCCTGCTTTTGAGATTATAATTAGAAAATTTCGCAAGCATGGAAGTAACTTCTCCATCAATTCAGCCAAAACTAAAACTAGGATAAACCATTAAAGTTGACTAAGCTATCTTAGACACATAATAAGCATACGAGTTCTGCAACCATTTTATCATATTCCACCAAAGCTTTTGCATTTCCCCAACTAAGAATTTTCAATACAAGTTAAATCTTCCATCAAAATCAGTACAAGCATGGAATCCATAAACAGAAAATACTGTAGTCTAAAACCTACACTCAGGTGGTGAATTAATGGCTGAAACAGGGAGTTCTTCAAATTCACGCTAGCTTACAGCCATGCAATATTAAAGGAGATCCCTAATGATAAGTCCCATGTTTCAAGTTGATTTTGATAATTTTCAGTTCTTTTCAAATTAGTCATCTTTGACCAATGAAATTGATATCCATAATCTAGTTTTTCTGAAAAATGCAGATGTGCTTGCAATGTGTTGCTTCCTGTCCAAAAGTTCTGTCAATAAAATAAATGGCTAAAATTACAGAGTTCAACTTGAGAAAGGCACAAAGTACTCACCTCGCTAGCAAGTGGATCTCTTTCCTTTACACTAGCCAATGCTGACCAAGCAAGCTTAGACATATTTAACACAAGGGTCTCTGGGCAACCTGTAAGTCATCAACAATTGAAGTCATGATTTTTAGAGAATAGTGCTAAGCAAATCCAATGATTGGAATTAGACGAAGAAAAGTTACTACTCACCATTTTTGTTATCTCCACCACCAACAATATACCAGTTCTCACCAATGGTTACACCAGAATGACCAGCCCTAGGAGTCACCAAATCACCTTGAACTTCGGGCTGGGACCACTCCATCTAGAGTAAAGGAAGACTTTGTCATTGTTAAAAAGAGATGGACATCTAGATGTACGAAAATCTGAGAAAATACAAAATCTGTCTATATATTCTATATAATGATATATCGGAGTAGTTACTGCTCAGTCAAAATAATTCCTTATGTGCATACAAAAATCCCATCCAATAAAATGCAAAATAAGCATGTCTTGGTTAGTCCAGAAGCAACCACTGGAATGCTATCAATGAATAGGCAAGCCAATGCAAACACTTGCAGCATGCTTCTTCTGTTTAAAAGTGTCTCATGGGCTAAATGTTTCATTAAGAAATATTATCATTCATAAAATGCAATGCAACACCATGCTACATATCTTATCTGATGCCTTAGCAATCCATTTTTCAACACATTAAATTATATGCTATTTCTCAATAACAAAATTAAACATGATAACATTTACTTCACATTCCACATGTCAATTTAAACCCCACATCCCCTACATACATCTCATCCCAAAAGATAAATAAATGGCAGCACTTACAGTCTGCAAGTCGAGTACATGGAGATCATTGAAGAAGATTGAATGAGAACAGCCACCAAAGATTAGAAGATAGCGGTCCCCATTTATTGCAGCTGTGTGATCAAATCTGGGAGCTGGAGGTGTCTGCCTATCAAGACACAAGAAAATGATGCAGAAGACTTCTGAAAATTTGCAAGCAGCTGGATCTAAAAGTTGAATAGATGCTTACTTTGTCACTACCACATCCCAAGTCATTGTTTCCAAGTCAAGGGCATAAACATTATTCAGCAATTTCCTGTTCCTATCCTCTCCACCAAAAATTATCAGTCTAGAACCAACTAGTGTAACCGAATGTCCCCCTCGGGACACCTGAAATACACTCCAGAAATTTACCAACCAAATTTCCAAAAACAAATGCTGCATTTTTTGCTTCGTAGAATGCATAACAACTTAAAAACAAATCAAAAGGGAAAAGCATTTCAATGGGCAAGCCTGAAGACAGAATAAAAAACGAGCAGTTAATAAAGTCAGTTACCGGAGCTTCTCCTGAAGTCTCGATAACACCACAAGCATGTGTTTCTAGATCAAGGAACCTCACTACAAGAAATCAACACAAGAGCAAAAGATTCTTCTCAATAGACATTTACAAGCATCGTCAGCTGATTTAGGAAACCATCTAAGCCCGTCACTTAAAAAAAATAAAAATACAGCAAGCAAACCTATCATGCTATCAGAATTCGCCTTCGAATGCCCACCAAGGAGAAGAAGTTTGTTTCCCCACTTAACCTAACAAAACAATCAATAAACAATCTGAATGCATAACACAAATCATGTCGAAATACTACACTAGTGAATCCAATGCCTTACCATACTATGATCTGAAGTAGCTGGAAGAACTTCCGGTGCACCATTCTCTTCACCTTTTCCACCATCTACTTTACTTTTGAACTTTAAACTAGACCACATCAAACCTCTAAAATCAAAAACCTGCAAAAACAGTCCAATCCAACATCACTTAAGCACATAACCATCATCGGACTTTCCACAATAAGCAAACGACACCAGCAACATCATATACCTGGACATCAGGCAAATACCGCCCGGTACGACTCCCGCCAGCTATATATAATTTCCCATCATCATCAGCAACTGCTGCAGCATGCTAAAAGAAATGACAACACAAAGTCACATTATCGTCATACAAATCAACATTTAGGGTTTTAAAAGCTGTAACAAACATCACCTTGTAGCGAGCTGATGGTCTTGCGCCGGAGACAGGGATTGGTACCCACCGGTCATAAGCTAATTGCGAAAACCAATTGGCCGCGTTCATTTCCTTCTCAATCTCCTCTGTTCCCATACAAATCTGTTTAAGGTTACTAAGTTAATCCACTGATTAAATTAATTAAGTGATTGCACATAAAACGGCAGCAGATTAAGGAAATCAGAGAAATGAAATGTGCCTGAATTGGATTGCAATAGACGAGGAAATCACGGGCGCTGGTAGATCAGATCGAGGAATTTTGTGGATCTGATCGGAGGAAATGAGAGATGATGATGATGGATTGGACGGTGTTGATTCTTCGAGTTATGGAATGAAGAATCGAACACCAACAGGCAATCGTAGAGATCGCTTGCAGTTCGTGAGAGTGTGCTGTGGCCTGTGGAGACAAGAGAGACCGTACGGTACCGTAAAACGCTGAGAGTCGTCTGTGATGGGATTTTATAGTCTACTACTACAGTACTAGCTAGCTGTACCTTGTTTATAGAGAAAAGACAAGAAAAAAAAATAAAGAAGAATCAAAATTTATCCCCATGACAAATTAAGTCATCAAACAATTTTTTATTTTAGCTAAATCCTTGATATTTTCAAATTTCTTAATTAAGTTTTTTGTCTAAACACTTCACAAAGTTTAGTCAAATTCCCTGTAAAAGGAAACATTCGTTTACACTTAAATGTATTTTTGAACGAATTCGGTAGTAATTTCTAAAATCTTTCATATCCAGAATTCTTATATTTTTGTTTATAAAAATATAACACAATAAATTAAAAATTTCAGCAAAATAATATTATTTCAATTTTTTTTTTATTAAAATAGCACACTTTCACCTTTAGAATTAACGATATTTAGTAAATTCTTATTGCTAGTCCTCTAATTTAATTGGTCAACTAATTAATCCAATTATATGAACCGATGGATAATTTCATATAAAAATTATAAATTTATAAATTTATTCTTTCAAATATGTTTTATAAATTAAAATATATATTTTTGTTCAACTTGTAAATTCTAAAATAAACTTCAATT
>Ga0307510_10009060_pt1 | contig 11852 bp, 9 predicted proteins | sample 12_EM_MG_FD_207224 | JGI IMG/M metagenome (GOLD analysis project Ga0307510, IMG submission 207224) | Populus trichocarpa ectomycorrhiza microbial communities from riparian zone in the Pacific Northwest, United States - 12_EM | ecosystem: Host-associated > Plants > Roots > Unclassified | place...
TAATTTCAACCTCAAATTACCGACAGACATATTCCGTCGGTAAATCCGTTGCTATTTAGCGAATTTCTGGTAGTGTTCATTTTCTCATCCATTACCGAGCAACCCCCACACAAAGAAAAAGAAAACCTTGGCCTTCTGACCATCACCACAGCCACAACCTACCCCTCCAAACTACCAGCAACACAACCCAAAATCAATAGCACCTTTTTTTTGTTGAAAAAAAAACCCATCACAAGACTTACAGATGCCATCCTCCCCACATTCTCTTTCTTCTCCACCAACCTTTTATCAGCCTTAACCAACAACTAAACCACCCTAGCTCTAGTTCATAACCGAACAACAATCTCCCTTCTGATCTTCATAGTTTCTCTTTCATTCCCAGTAGCAGCCATCTATATAAAAAAAAAGAAATTGTTTGAGAAAAAAACAAAAAAATATATCTAAAAAGAAAAACGAATCGAACTGTTTGTGTTGATTTACTCTTTTGCAGGTAACGGTAGCTCTCACCACCAGCACAAAAAGAAGAAGGAGAATAAGCAGTTCTAAATCCACTCGTTTTCCACTTTGTTAGTGACGGCGCATGGGTTCACACACTGCCAGTGGTAGTGGTGCGTGAGACCCCTACACCGCCACTGTTTCTCCGCTTTCTAGAAGCTTCCCAACACTAATCCCAATATTGTTTCTAAATTTTGGGGGGCATACTTTATAAATTATAAATTTCTTTAATGTGTTGTTTGAATTATTTAAAATTTTGAGTTTGTACTGTTTGTAAATATATAATTGTGGGTGTGTGTGAGTAAAACATAGCAAAAAAGAAAAGAAAAGAAAAAGAATGACAATTAATGGTTAAATATTCTGGTATAGATGATGGACCTATAAGTGAGGTTGATATTTGAACACTAGTAGTTTACTAGACAATTCTCAAAGTTATTCTAAATATTTATCAATTTTAATTAGGAGTATTTTTCACCGTAATATTCAAATTACAAAAAATCTTTTTAATAAGAATTTATTTGAGTACACGAACCCATAATCAATTATTAACACCAGATTTATTTACATGAATAAATCTCAATTTTAAGCCATAGACAGACTATTGGTTAAGAACCCATCAAAACCTTTAAACTACATTTAAAACCATACAAAGCAACTTACCTTAGATAGGATGCACTAGAGGCGCTAATACCTTCTCTATTCACAATCAGCCCCTTCTCTAGTACACTAGGATTTCCTAACGACCCTGAATCAAATAATTAGGTGGTGACTCTTTTAAACCTCCCGACACTGCACGTTCATGTGCAACAAACATAAAGTTGAATCCCAAAAGAAAAAGGATGAAGATTATGTTGTGTACTAAAAGTAGAAGATCAAAAACATTTTGAGTGTGATTAAAAAATAAAATCCTAGTTTAGGGTCAAGAGTTAGACAATCTAGAAAGAAAAGAGATAGGTTAAGCAACAAGACTTAAACAATACAAAATTACAACAATCCTTAATATCATATATAAATGAGAATTTTAAGCATAATGAACTTAATTTTAACGTACTATATTAAAAAACAAAACATTCTAATAAAGAAGATCATAGTACATCCAACCTAAAAAGATCCCATTTATTAGACCCATTATATTTTACACTTCTTGTGAGGCTGCTGTCCACACATTGTACACTTCTTTTTGTCACATTATTTTTTTTTATCTTTTATTATGCTTTTTTGTTGTTGTTGTGGTTACCTATCTTAATTTAAAAACTTATGTTATTGGATGATACTTTAAAAATAATTTTACATTTAAATAATTTTTCACTAAACTTGAAATTTGTACGAATCCATTATTATTTTATACTATTTTTTTTAATTAGAATATTTTGGATGGTAAAAAACATTGTAATCACTTTATCATTAATTAAAATTTTAATACTATATATAAAAAAACATATAAATCCTAAAATTCAAAAGATCCAATAGTCACCAAAGGAGATCATCCTTTATAGTACTTAAATCTACCCATTCCTCGTACTCATAACTCTTTATAGTATGAATAGTATGAATGATGAAGACGAGGGGTTGAGTTAGTCTAACATTTACATACTATTTGGAAAAAAATATTTGTAATGAATGTGTTTAGATTTTGCTATCGGAGTTCTCTTCGTCTTCGTATATTCATAACCAATATCATTTCTCAATTCTTATCATACTCTCATACTCATGCTCATCAATTAAACACTATATTCACTTCAAAATCATATATTAATTACCCAATTCCTTTATTAGAAAAGAAGCAAAAATAGATTTGCTTTCTATAGCTAGCTAGCAAGACTAGAAGAAGAAGAAGGAGGAGGAGGAGGAGGAGGAGGAGGAGGAGATCCTCTTCCTCTGACAACTCCAGAAATCACTGGGAACAATACTTTCGCAAGCGACCGGTTGACTTCGATAACTTTCATGGGATGTAAGGGTGTTTTATATATATATATATATATAAAAGGGGCTTTGCTACGTGCTAAATATAACTTTTAGAAATCAATAATAGGTTCTCCAATGGTGAGATTTCGCTCCAAGGTCCAGGGCAGGTCAAAGAGCTTTGCTGTGATGAATTTGAAAATCTTATTCACATTGATGTTATAGGTCGCACTTGAAAAGAAGAGAGTTGCATTTAGAACCTTGGCATATGCTCTTGCCTGTCATAAATAAGAATTCAAATTACAAATATGTACTATCAAAAAAAAAATTACATATATGTAAAAAAAAGAAAAAAAACGAAAAGGCAAAAGGGTCCATTTCATATTTTCCAGTTAAGTTTTTATGGTTAATAAATTTCTATTAAAATATCGATTGATTGATGTTATTTTATCTATTTATCAATCAAGTCCTTGCATCTTAAAACTAAGAATAAGAAATTAATGCTTTCTTCAATGGTGTAAACTTCATCTTCCTTGAGAAACATAAATAATTTATCAAATAATTCTCTTATGAAATCTGAGGTGATTAATCGTTTTAATTTAAATATATATAAAAATAAACAAGCATTTAAACAGGAGCATGCGATCCAGGATTATTTGACCTTTTTTTTTTCTTTCAATTTCCGTTCAGGCTACTTAATTATTAGATTGTTTATGCCTCCACTACTAACATGAAAAGTTTGAGTAAAATCTTATCAAAACTTTGGAATGTTACCTGGCTTGCAATTGTCCATTGTAGATCTATCGGGAGCTGGATAAAATCATCAAACTTGGTTCCTATTATAACAGGAACTGCGGTCTAAGAAAATTCAAGAAAGCAAACAAATAACCACAAGATGATCATAATCCTGCAGCAACCAAGAACATATCAAACCAAAGAAAGGTGCGCTAATGCAGATTTATACCTGATTCCATCTCCTTGCTTCTTGGTACCACCTTATAACACTGCAATAATGATGGACTTTTCATAAATAAAGTAAACATTCTACTAATCAATCCTTAATGTCCAAATTAAGAGGGGGGAAGGTGTATAATAGACAATCAAGAATTTAACTAAAGAAACCTGTTTAAAGTGACCCGACTAGTTAGATCAAACATGATCAAAATAGCCACAGATCCCTTGCAAGCCACCGGAATTTGCTGCTCCAATCCTTCATCGCCTACACCGTGAATAACATTTTTTTTGTACCATTAATTGTATATTTTGATAGGAGAAGGAAGTTTTTTTTTTTTTTTTTTAAATGTGATCTTATTCACAAAGTGCTGGGGAAGTTAACTTACCGTCTAGTTCCCAGAGACTATAAGAAATACGTGCATCCTTAACCATCAATGTTTTTTTCATCAATTTCAAACCGTTGTTATGCTTCACTCCCTCATCTTTCTCATTTCCCACGTACTTTGCCTTCAAAATATTTGAGGACAGAATAATTATTATAGCCAGCCATCGTATGGCTAAAAAAACCATGTACGTAAATATTCTATAGAAAAATCTACAAAACATATATATACTAACCAGAAAACTTGTCTTTCCAATCTGACAATCACCTAAGAGGCTAATCTTTAAAGCTACCAAGTCTGAATCATTATCGTGATGGTTATGACATATCGGTGGTGGTGTTGCGCTCGGCATTGTCTCGTCGGTAGCTAGAGACCGGTGTGACAGCATGCGGCGATAGCGAACAGGCTTCCCTAATGAACAAATGAGAACGTGATCCCATATACGGAGAATGCATCGTCTAATGATTGAAATGTGGCGTTGAATCTTTCGTCTGGGATTGAATCGAAACATAATTTGGCAAAATTGATTCATATTGGTTTTTGTTTGAGCAAGAGGGATGGCCTTGAGAAGTACTGCATGTGCATATCCCTTCGGCCATGAAAGAAATTGCTAGCTATAGCTTGTAGTATATTACCCATTTTTTCAAAGATCACGGGTATTTTTGGAACATGCTAATTAAATTTTCAGTGACAACTGACAGCACCAAACCTTATTTTATTTTATTTTTTGAACAATTTTTTAATCAATCATGTTTCTACTTTAACGGGACAAGACAAGGTCATATGGTCCATATCGCCAGCTGCTGTGTGTTCTTACGTTTCACATGAAATGAAATGAAATGAAAGGTGTAATTTTATTTATTATTGGGTTGTTGCTAGTCTCCGGTTAATTTCTCCTACAATTTCTAGTAGCCACAGCCTTTCCGTACGTCTAGCCAGCAAGTCCCTCACATTTTTCTACGTATACTGGTCGGCCTTAGCTCTCGTGTGGTGCAAGTGGTGCAACCCTTGCCATCACTAGATCGTAGCTATGAAATTATTGTACGAAAGAACTATTGCAGTAGCATCGGTTGCAGAACGGAGTAAAGAAACATAGGGCATAGAAATCCTCTTGGAGAAACAATTGATTGCTGAGAGCACAACAGATGAGGAAGAATTTGTTGATAAAGTCCCAGTTGAAAGAGTTTGCTAGTTGGAGATTGAAAGTCCCAGCTCATCAATGGCCAGGGTTATTAGCAGCCACGGTCTGCTCTTCTTCGTACAACAATGTGTTGATCTATTTCAGCAAGTAAGATCGATATTGGTATCCAATTTTAGCACAGCATTATCCACAACTCGTTTTCAGGCTTCATTGCAAGAAATAATATATTCTGTTGAAGATAATCCTTCGCGTGGATCAGTAGCAGAATTCGTATTCTGTTTGCTGACTAGCTAGTTATAGATCGTTACTCTTAGACTTGTAACTAACATTCCCACCCTAAGAAAGTAGCTCTTTGATCAACTGGGTTCATCAAAATGATTCCAATTTGAACTCGGAGTTACATTTACTGGAACATCTTTGAAAAGGAAAGGATCAATTTAAGAATGAAGGATGTTAAAGCTGATCAGAAGTTCAATTCCTTGGGTGTGTGTGTGTGTGTGTGTGTGTGTATTTGTATAGAATACATAACAGCCTTGTGTGTTACAGAACAATCTATCTCTAACCAGTTCTAGCTGCCTAACATTTTTGTATCACAGGAAAGGATGGGAAAAATCAGTATTTCCGACACTGTTGATTTTATTGTTTTGCGATAGAGGGAGTGCTAAGAAACTTCAGCAGGAGGTTTTTTTTTTTTTTCCTCTAAGCTGGTGAATTGGCGTGCACATCTGAGCTCGGGCTAGCTTGTCGCTTGATATCAGTACTACTCTTCCGTTTAAGCATCTCCTTAATCTCTGCCTCTTTCCTGTCTACAAAATCAATCAAATCCTTGAAGCTAGTTGAGTGTAAGGAGCGTCTAGGCCTTCCTGGCTGAATCTCATCAACCTCTGCCTCCTCACCACCTTCTGGAGTAAATCTACGGAACTGGAAAATGACCTTACAGCAGAATGTGGTAAGAGCAATGAAGCATGAAATGCCGCAAATAAGAAACAGACCCCAGAAACTCGTCAGGGAGAGACGGCTGTCATCGATTTCATTGATTTGCTCCATGCAATCTCCATGTGTCAGCCATTTGTTGTGGATTTTTTGGAGATCACCATTTTCTGATAGTTGAAGAATGGCAGTTGACAAGTCAACAGCTAGAGGAGAGTCCCTTTGAAACGCCTGCAACAAGAAAGTCTTATTGTAAGAAAATTACTGGAGTTCCCACACGGACATTTCATAACGTATGCTGGACTTTACTACAAGCATTTCAAATTCCTTTTGAAAACATACCACCAGTCCTCTGGTCCAGGTCTCTCCCTTCATAACGAAGGAGTTTCTGTGCTAACTTGCAAATAACTAGTTCAAAATAATGTTCTATATAATTATACATATCCTGCCATTTCCTTTGGTGATTTGGTCTCTGTTGTTATACAGCAGCTATTTAGTGTTACGCTCTAACAAGTGTCAAACTATAATGATTTAATACTTCCTAAATATCATGATTCAAGTAAATATTATTAGTTAGCTAGTATACCAAGTTTGCACCATCCTATATGCTACTTTCATGTCAATATTCATTTTAGAAATCAAGCTAATCCAAACTGCAAGATTTTCTGGAGTAATGATTTTTTCATTCTTAGACTGAAAAATAATGTAGATAGTACTTACAAATCCCCATCCACTTTTTGTGAACTCTTGGCCCACGGTCCTAAATTTACAATTGGTGGAAGACAGGAAGAGCTCAATATAAGGAAGCTCATCAACAATTGCAGCCACGCCACCATTTTTTGGTCCAAGTTGAAGGGCAGTACTGTATTCCTGCTGGCTTTTCAATATTACGAGTCTAGATCCTGCTATGTTGAGCTCGTCCATCAGGTAGTTCCTTGCAAATGACCCATCTTGAATTCCAATCGGTTCATTACTTGAGACCAAGCTGTCAATCCCTTCGATCCGTGATGTTAACTGCTGCACTGTGAGGATTGATGTCAAACTAGCTGTGTAGCTTGAATTGATAATCAACACTACAAATAGCCATATGATCAGCACAAAACGTCCCAAGGTGCTCACTGTATTCTCTCCTACACCACATCCAAGCAACTAAGATTATTAGGTGTTTCCCTAGAAAGCTTATGTGAAGGAACAAGTAAAGAAAGAATAGATGAATAGGCGTAGCTCACATACTGTGTGAAAAAAACATTGTTGAGAAACTGAACCTGCAAGATCAGTGCAAATGTCAGTTCGAAGCATTCCAATATTTGTGAAGCAAAGCGCATAATAGCAATGTACCTCCTCGGCAGGAGAACGCTTAAAACAAAGGCTTTGAAACAGCTGATTACATCTTGCCTACTACTGCCTAAATATATTTGCTTTGCCTTAATTACTAAAACGTTCCACATTCTATCATGATCTGTTTGACTGCATTCTTTGAAATAATATGCACCAACATCCTGATCTCTCAGCTACATCAATGCTATATGCATACTAAAAAAGTGATTTTCATTGCATGTACTTTTATTTCTGTATTAGTTCCCCTGTATCGCCAGGATATTTCAAGGCATCTATGCAACAGCAAGAGATATTTGCCTAATTGAGCTGAAATTGTCAGCCAGAAGGAAATGCAAGTTTAATAAATTCAGGGGCCTACAAATGCTTTCAAAGCATGCTAACCAGAATATTGTCATAATTTGCTGACTAGGAGGACCCCTGAATTCATGATTCATTCGGTGCTCAAGAATCCAGACTACAGCTCCCACGAAAAGAAAGAAGGCACCTGTGACGAGCCACATTTGGATAGTAAATGGCTTGAGGAACGCCCAAGGGCTAGACTTTTGTTCCTTGACTGGAGCAACTACAACCAGCCCTGATTCCATAAAAGGCTGCGTAAAATCTACAATCTTTGTCCTATTTGTGACTATAGTAACATCTCCAACAGCTGCATCATAACGCTGAAGAGGAAGAGATCAAACAGAAAAACTACTAGAATGTAATCATCAAAGAAGGTATAGCTCCAAAATAATGAAGATACCAAGTTACAAATTATAGCCAGATACTCACATCTTGAGCAACCGCTTGGACAATCTCATTGTACTCTGGATTTCGCTTGCCATCTCCATGTAGCATATATGTGCGTGGGACAGGATATGGCAGCAAGTTTATTGCAGCTTCGAAGACATCAATGCAGTATCCCCTAACCCCTGGGGGGTTTTTGTCTTTAGCGACAAATTGTTGATAACTTATGCGATTAGGCACAGCAATTCGCAGTGGCTTACCGTTTTCAGGGAATACCCATCCTCGAGGTACAAGCGAAGTTTCACCAGGCCATATTACACTGGAAAGATGTTGATTACTGGAAGAATTATTCCGAGGCTTTGTATACAAGACCTCTGGAGAAATTGTTGAAAGACCAGAGTAATTTGACCAATAACCAATCCTTCTAGACCCTGTCCCACCAATGTTAAGAACATCATATGCTGGACGAACCAAGTTCTTATCCAAATCAAATTGAATTTGACCACTTGGACCACTGAAGTTCATCCTGAGAAGTGTCTGGAGAAACTGTTGGCCTCCATCAAAAACACGCAGTGATGCCAAGTTCATTGCGCTTCCTTTTGTGTCGCTCAACTTTGGATCAGTAGAGTGTGATAGATTTCCACCTTCATTGAGAAAAACATCAAGAGCTCGGGCAGCTAACCATACTGTATCATAAGCATAAAGTGCATAAGAATTGAACCCAGAAGCACCGATGCTCTTCTTGTGGTTTAGGTTGCTCCATCTAGACATAAAACTTCGTTTGAGATCAGTTTCTGGATTGTGATGGCGAAGAGAAACAACCCCTTGTAAGAGATTCATTGTGTCAGTGTCATCTGGTTCTAATGAATCTAAAACCGAAGGGAGCCAATCTGTAGCAATCCAAACATAGCCTTTGGTCATCATATGAAGACTTTTAGCTACAGAAAAAATTGACAAACCGGAATCTGGATTTACATGTACAACATAAACCCGAGATTCCATCTGGTTAACTTCAAGCAACAAGTCGGAGATCTGACTTCTGGGCGCTCCAGGGGTCAAGGCAGCCTTGTAAGCGATCTTGGCACGCTTTTTTGCCAGGGCATCACCCAATATAGATATCCCATTCCTGCCACAATCATCATCCACAAAAATGGCAATTACCTCTCGCCAACCATAAGACGTAACCAGATCAGCAATTGCATACATCTGGAAATAGTCATTCTGTGTAGTGCGGAGGAAATATGGGTACTGTAATGCTGAAAGGGAAGGATCTGTTGCTGCAAATGATAAAAGTGGAACATGAAGTTCGTTGACAACATGAGATATTATATGAGCTATTCCAGAAGATTGGGGGCCAATCACAGCAACAACACGGTTTTCCATCAGCTGCAAAGCTGCATCATGGGCAAGGAAACTTTCATCAAAATTCTCATCATTATGTCCTTACTTAATTACATAGGTGCGGATAGTCACGCCTAGCAGTTAGCTGGCATGAACATCTAAACAAAGTTCAAGCTAGAAATATCTCACCATTCCTAAATTTGGCTTTAATTACCAATGGACATGAACATCGAATTTGTTCTGCATTATAAATTACAACATTTCAATGGCTTTCAAAGTTCAGGAAAAAAAATTTTTTTTGCTGGTGTGGATAATAAATGCGATCAATACAGCCACACATACAGAACTAGGCAGCATCTTTAGTGCTAGAGACACCATTATTCATGTTTAGTCAAAGGAAACTGTAACTGCAAAGCTAATAAGAGAAATGGAGATTGAAAAGTAAACCATAGCGGGCAATGGAAACAGAGACTGCAATTAAAACAGGAGTGCAGGAATTTAAAAAATGAAAAAGAGGCAAAGAAATCCCAAATTCAAATACAAAAAGAATAGTATCTTGAAAATGATTTTGAGGAAGAAATACCTTCGACAGTTCCAAGAAATCCACTGCAATTAGTGTTGTGAGAAATAAGGTTCAATCTAGTCCCGGGAAGAACGGTTGGATCAGAATTGACATCGTCAACAGCAGCAGCAATAGCTGGCCCAGCTGCTCTCCCTATCACTGAATCGAAGGTAAACAAACTTCCTATATTTGCAACACTCGGTCTTGGAGAAGAAGAAGAAGAAACACTAGTTCCATTTCCATTTGCAGCTGCCTGACCAAAAACAACTTCCATGGGCACACAAATACCAGTAATCAACAGCAGCAGCAGCAGCAACACTCTTTTCATCATCAAAAATACTCTAGTAGCACAACCACCACCAGCAATATTCAAAGACACATCCATGGTAACTAACCAAGCTTGCAATCAAATTAAAAATAAATAAATGATTCTCCACGTCAAGCAACCATTTTGTTTCTTCAATGTAATAAGTACCTGCCAATGATGAAACACAAGCATAGACACATGTTAATGAACATCGAAAGCCGAATTATGAATAGCAACAAAATATAATAAAGTAGAAAAACAAGCTGTGGAGCCCACATGCAAGGGAGGAAAAACAAAGAAGGAAGGATGTTGCGGTGTAGTGGAATATTTTGGTATGGCTTTAAGCTTTAGCTTAGATCAGATTAGATGTTAGCATATATAAGTGATTACCTTGAAGCCCAGATACGGAAACTAGTTTGAACAGTTGAGTGCATCATAATTAAGCTTTGAGGATGTAATGAAAAAACAAGGATCAAGAGAGTGGACAAAAGCTCTAAACAGTCTTGCAAGCTCAAGTAAGGAATGATTCTCTCCTTTTATGTCTGCTTGTTTTATTATTCTCTGGTGTGTTTAAGCTTTTTGCAAAGGACGATGGCTAGCATTTACTACAATTTAATAATTATAATAATAATAATAATAAGAGTTAAAGTAACTCTAATATAATATCTTTGGGATTCCACTCCAAACATATATCAGTTAAAATTAATTATTTTTTATATTTTTAAATCATTAATATATTAATATCAAAAATAATTGTAAAAAATAAAAAAAATATTTTTTTAATATATTTCTGTACAAAATACACTTTAAAAAACAATTATTATCACATTCTCGAACACCTCTGTAATCTGATTACGAACCAAATTTACTATTCTATATTTCTTTGTGGAGTAGAAATCCCTCGAGTTTTAAAAATTAGCTAAATCACCCTCTTTATTTCAATTTATTTTAGGATTTCTTTTCTCTTTTTTGTTATTATAAAGGAGAGATTCAAACTCAAAGCTCTTAAAAGAGAGAAGACAGTGATACTAATTGAGTTACAACTCTCCTTTTTTTAAAGAAAATAAATTAATATGTGATGTTAACCCTCGTGTTTTGAATTTGTAGTCAAGCATGTATGTGGTCAACCCTGGCGACTACAAACTGAACTGTTGTGCCTAAAATTAAAGTGTAATGGTCGATTTAATAAATTTCCAAAACTTGAGGTATCAAGACATGAATTTACTTTTTAGAAGAAAAAAAATACATCGAATGACCCTTCTTGTTATAGTTTTGAAACCCGTCCCGGCCTGACGGGTTGACCTGGGGCTGGAACCGATCCGGGTTGAAGAAAAAACAGGGAAAAGAAAAACTCGGTGTGACCCGGCAGGTTGACCCGGCTACCCAGTCAAGACCCGGTTGCAAACCCGTTGACTTTTGTTTTTTAACTAAAACAACATCGTTTTGATTTAAAAAAAAACTGACCCAGCCGACCCAGTGATCCAGTCAAAACCTGGAATCCGGATCTTAGACCAGACCGGCCACCTGGCTGGGTCTTAAAACTATGCTTCTTGTTTTTAGAGTAAATAATCATACTCGTAGAAGTTTAGAAGCATTTCCATTTATTCCCAAATAATCATGCCATTCACGTATACTTATCGTGTCTACTTGTAATGTATATGTAATAGTGAATGTACCCATGCCACGCTTTTGGTGGAATTCCAAGTTAATTTCAAATGCAAAAGGAGAATATGCATGTACTATATTATAGATGTGTTTTTTAATCTCATAAAATTT
>Ga0307510_10009061_pt1 | contig 11849 bp, 16 predicted proteins | sample 12_EM_MG_FD_207224 | JGI IMG/M metagenome (GOLD analysis project Ga0307510, IMG submission 207224) | Populus trichocarpa ectomycorrhiza microbial communities from riparian zone in the Pacific Northwest, United States - 12_EM | ecosystem: Host-associated > Plants > Roots > Unclassified | place...
ATCTTGAGGACCTTGGTGGGGAGCCTGACGGGGCCCTTCACGCGAAGTTGCTTGTCTTTGGCGCGGTTGATGAGGTCAGCCGAGACTGCCCACATAAAATCATGCGTTAAACACAGACTAGACGACGTTCGGGTGACAATGCAAGAAGAACGTACATTTCTCAAGGTTCCGGACGTTGCTGCTAGTGAGGGTGATCCGAATTTTGTGGAGTTTTGCGGCGGGCACGGGGCCGGCGGCATCGTATTCTTTATCGCCCTTAGCGACGTAACTCATGTTAGAGACAGCGGTGACTGAAGAGTGGTTCAGAGAGAATGCCAAAAACCGAGCCAATAGAGCACTGACCTCAATGGGCTTTTCAGAGATGATTGGTATACTGTAGCGATTAAAGTTTATCGAGTTATAGTTACTGTCGGAGAATGCCGCGATTACCTCAGCGCTCACCCGTGAGGCGAAACGCCCATTGATTACCTCTCCTCACCCAGCTCAGTATGCAAGGTCAGTCTCGCGCGTTGAATCAGGTTTAAGCCTATCCTAATCACCCTACATGCTCAGGCTTCAATAAATATTACCCGCCAGACTATGATGGTGCCAAGCACAAGAGTCTTAATTCCTACAGAGGTCGGCTCCCCCAAAACTACCCTTACCCAAACCATCTCAGGTGTTGACCCATGAATAGGCAAGCATGCCCTAGGGGACAGAGCCAGAAAGCTCGATCAGGGTATTCTTATCACTCGTTTTGAGCTCCCCTTCAACATTTGGTGGTAAGTCATCGACTCGTGTACGCCTCTCAACCACGATGTCATCGCTCATGGATCGCACACAGTGGAACTTGCGAGGCCCACATCGGCATGGGTGTTCGCTACAACGCAGAGAAGAAGAAGATTGGGATGTACCACTCCACGCCAATATTTTCTTTTCGATGCAAGTGCCATCTTTGCAGTGGTTGGTTCGAGATCCAGACGGACCCCCAGGTGCGCCCGTTTATTCTTCTTTGTCCGATGTGCATTTCTTTAGCCCTGACCTGGTACCACCGGCAGAACACTCGCTACGTTGTGGTCTCCGGTGCACGAAGAAAGGAAGAAGACTGGGATCCAGCTGAGAACGGGGGCTTCGCCGTTATAGGTCCGCATATTTCCGCCTTTTACGTTGCTTTGCCTCATCTAGGCGCCTTGCACCTCGTCTCTTCTACAGATACAGATAGTAAAGCAGAGCCCGTCGACCCGCTTGCGGCGCTAGAAAAGTCGACCGACGCGCAGGCTCACGCCACGAAGGTGCAAGCGCCGCGTCTCGAGCAGCTCGAAGACCTATCGGCGCACTACAACGAAGACCCATACACGCACTCTCAGCGCGCGCGAAAGCGTCTCCGCGCCGAGAAGAAGGTAGAACAAGCGCTTGCCGAGGCCGACAAGACCCTCAAAGAGAAATACGGCCTCCCATCCGAGCTCGCCCTCGAGCGCGCAGACGACGCCGGTGCCGCTGCCGAGGCACGCGAAGAATGGGTGCGGAGTCGCGCGGCGCGAGCAGGAGAGGACGCCAGCAGGAAGCGCAAGTTGGCGCTCGAAGCCCCCGTGCTGCCTGCGCCTTCCCGGCGGGGCTCTTCAAGTTCGGCCTCACTAGAATCTGCCGCATCGAGCGCCACGTCGTCTCTGCGCGCACGCATACTGTCCAACAGCGCGCGGCGTACGGCAGCTGGTGCTGGTGCTGGTGCTGGTGCTGGTACAGACTCGTTTACTCCAACCAACCCTCGGAGGGCCACGGGTAGCCTAGCGGCCGGCATTGCCCTCCGCAAGAGCTAATACCTTGACCATCGGGCGTGATTTATTTATTTATTTTGGTGCTTTTGGCTTTTTCCGTCTCACCTTAGTCATGATTTGTGCACTTTGTAGCCCTAGTCGACCACCACTTCGTTCGCTCAGCTAATCTATATGAATATAGCGGTACCCATCCCTCTCTTTCCCCCACCCACGGTGTCGGTCTCACGGAGGTGGAAATGCATGTCAACTAGAGGTCATGACATGAGAAAGATTACGCGCTTCATTGTGCTGACGAGGTGGTCTTTTGGTCATTTAGTACCTTTCAAGGGTCCACAACCAGAAAACACGGTTTTCCGCGTAAGTTATACACAGTAAGCGCAGCAAAAGTAAAGTGGGACTTGCCCCAGTGCGGAGTGAAGTGGAGCCCGGTGCCCCTCATTGGGTAGATTTCCTCCGCGAATTGCGGGGGGTAGGAGTCATGCTATTCTATTCGTCGAGAGTACAGTTACAAAATATCTGAAGGCGGAAGGCACGCGGAGTGTCCACGGCACCCAAGTTACATTCGGGGGAAAGACTAATACTACTATTCGATGTAGCAGTAGCTGTGCCAATGCTCACAAATCTTAGCTCCTACTGTATCATACGTTACGCACGTAGTCGGGCAACGGCAATCTAAGCTTTTCCCAGTACACTATGATCAGGCTTTAGGGGAATATGGAGGTACTTTTTTGTCCGCGTTACGATATATGTTCATCACAACATCGGTAAGGAATCCCCGGTATCGAAAGCAAGCCAAACAACAGGTAAAAATACAGAGAGCAGCCAACAAGAGAGAAAAATCTCAGGGTAGGGAACAGGTAACATGATATGTACGCACGAAGTTGAAGCGGGTGGGGGGATCAGGGGGATAGCAATTGAACCGCAAAAAAAATGAGCACATGGACAAATCCAACTAGATCCACAAGGCGGATGGGAGAACAGTCATACGATAATTGAGGGGGCGATAAACACGAGGCGAGAAAAGTGAGAAGAGAAGAGAAGCAATTAATAGATAGGTACAAAACGGTAATGTCAGGGTAGGTATGGACCGCCACCCCCGTCTATGAAGAGATAGCCCATGCTGGGTCTGGGGCGTCCATCGTGCCGTCATATTTCCACCCCGGTGCTTGGTGGAACATTGCGTCCACACCTGCAATTTCTCTCCAGGCGGCTGGACGAAGAAATTCATATGGGTCGTTCGTCTTTCCATTACGGATCTGGGGAGAAGAACCTGCGCGGCCCGTGTGAGGGTGGTCCTGATCAGACGCGGACTCTGGGCTGGGATTCGTAGACGAACCCGCAACGAGATCCGGGGTAGGGGTGTCGTCGAATGCCGAGTAGTCGATGTAGTCTCCAAAAAAATCTTGGCCAACTGGATGTGACGGAGACCTTGGCTGGAGATCAGGAAAGTTAAGGGAAGGTGCTCCTCTTGAGTCGTCCATTTCGGGTCCTGTCGGGCAGGTTCGAAGGATCGCGTCCAAAGCGTTCGATGCGGCCTCAGCAGATTCTGGATTCTCATCAATGAGCTTCGCTAGGTGTTCAAAGAGCGCAATGGCCTGATCATCAGTCTTCACGTTCTCAGCTTCTTCGTCGCGCTTCCGGGCTTCTTCGTTGGGTGGTCCTTCCCAGTCAGGTTTCACCCTCTTCGGCGACGGCGCAGACTGAACTCCAGGCGTGGGGGCGTCGGTTTCATCCTCACGAACCCTCTTCGCACCACCTTTCCCATCCACAGGGGTCGAAGAGGTAGGGGTGGAGGGGGCGGGTGCAGGTGTCGGTGTCCCAACGCTATTGGTCTTAGTCGAGACCTTGCGACGGGGCTGCTGCTTCGGCTTCGGGGCAGGCTTCTGTTTGGGGGACTTTGGTGTTTGAGGAGACGGAGCAGTAATACCAGGCGTCGTTACTTGTGGAGTAGGAGTAGAGGTAGAGGGGATATGTGGTGGCGTGGGGGAAGATAATGTCGCTCCAGGGGGTTGTGATTGGGACGGCTTCTTTCGGTGTAATGGGGGTGGGCGTGACATAGCCGTTGGGGCCGGAGGAGCGGTGGGAGGGACAGGCGAGGCGAATTGTGCGGTGGGCTGTGGTGGCTGCGGCGTAGAAGGCATCATGGGACCTTGTGATCTAATACCAAGTCCAGCGAGAACAGTCTTCAAGCCCTTGTCCATGTTGTCGGCTTCCTGGATCATGCCACGAATCGTATGGAGCTCGAGCACATATCGCGGATTCGGCTTCTCAAGTTCTGCCAGCTGCGCTCTCGCAGAGACCATCTATGTACACCCCCCACAATTAATTCCGATCCTAGGATGGATTAAACCGACTGACCATAGTGAACATCCTTTGTACAACGTCCCCTTTCCCCAAAGCCGCAAAAGCAATATGAATGTACTTCTCAATATTGCTCAGGACGTGGTCAAGACGCTCCAAATTGCGATGGTATTCCTGGATCTCAGTCTCGGGAATGGTCGGATAACCAGCGACCCCGTCAAAGTCTAAAAGTAGAAGGAAAATGAGTCAAACATGTGAAATATTGCAGAGAACCAGACTAACCGCGACTGAGAGCCACCTTTTTCTGCTCATCAACCCATCGCTTCGCATTCATGACTTCCTCTGGGGTCAGCACCCGAATCTGCATAGAGCCCCCCGATTGGGGAAGAACAGAACCGGAGGCGATGCCATTCACGCCAGCCGGGTTCATTGGTGCGGACATGACTCCCCCTTGGTTCTGCGCCCCGCCACTAGAGGTAGCCATCTGGGCACCCATCGATATGTTCGATGCATTCGTCGACTGTGCCGTCGGTGGCCGCATGGGGGGGTTAAATAACTGGCCCGGTTGCAGCGGATTGGACTTTCCTTGCGCTTGAACCTGAACTTGCCGTTGCAATTGGAGCTGCTGGTGACCGGGAATGGCCTGTGGAGGCCGGGCCATCGTTTGAAGACCGGAGACCTCGTTGACCTGACCCCGATGGTCGAGTGGTGCATTCTTCGTGGATGTAATACCAGCACGAAACCCACTTTGATCTTGTGCTGCACGCTGCAATTGCTCCCTATTCTGCTCTACGAACGCAATGACGTGCTGAGGAACACGATGCGCCTCTAGATCAGCACCAGACGTATGCGAGAACCGGGGTAGGATGCTCATGGCCTCGGGAGTTATAGCAGGTGACTCCGATGAAATGCTGGCTAAAAGTGCCTGGTAATCCGCCTCTGTGGGTCGATGTGGCTGCGCCTGTGGTTGCGGAGCCTGCGAAGCTATTTGGCTCGATGCTCTTATCCTGGCAACGATGCTGCTAATGTATGCTTGGTCGAATTGGCGTAAAACGGCACCGTATAACTGTTGCAACCGATGCGCTACAGTAGGCGCGCACCGTGGAGGCTGACCACCATCCCCAGGGAATCCCAGGGCGATGCCGATAACGGGCCACTCGTCATTCGTGGAAACCTAATACAAGTATTTGGTCAGAGCCAGGGCCCATCAATCATGCCGAGACGTACCGATTCAAAGCCATTCCGCATGAACACTGCTCTATGTAAAGCCCAAAGGTTGACTGGTCGGCCTTCGATGACGAGGTCACGATCAGTGAGTCTAAGCCCTGTGGCAGCAGTAAATTGCATAAATACACCCTTGAACCGGTCCTCTGGTAACGGAGGAATTTTATGAGGCTGGATAGGTTGCTGTGAAGGGGGTTGTGCAATCTGCGCTGACTGCTGCGCTGGAACACCGGCCATCTGAGTAAGTGGGCCGTTAGGAGGCAGACCGTTGGTGGGCACGTGGGAGGACATTTGCGTTGAATTTGACTGGGGTGTTGCGGAAGAGCCGAAGTTCTGTTGCGGAGTAGGAATCCTCTGCTGAGGTGACCCTTGGTTCATCGACGCCTGGTGTAAAGAGGGGCTATTGTGCTGCCCAGGTCTTTCAGGTGCGGGATAAAGCCCTGTAGGCCGTTGAGCTTGGCCTGACCACGACGGTCCATTGACGAGTTGTGAGGGGTCGCCACTGAAAAGCTTTTCAGAGTATATCCACGAGGAGAGATAGTATCACATACCTTGCCCTCGCCTTATTATTGATGAATTCCTGTAATGTTTGTACGCGTTGTTTGTAAATGTCGAGTTTGACGCGGAGCTGCTGCCGGCGCAGAAGATCGCCTTCACCACCAGAAGTGTTAGAAGCTTGGAAATTTCTCTCTCCCTCCATCCACGTTTGTATCATCTGAGCGTAAATAGCACGAAGTTGCGATAGGGGTAGGTCGGTAAAATTAGTAGATGGACCGGGGACCTGTTGACCCGGAGGAGGGGGAGCTTGTGATGTTGAAGGTGGCAAAGAGGACTGCACATTCGCGGGTGGGACAGAAGGGGAAGGTTGGACAAAAGTTGATTGAAGAGACGCTTGTCCTTGAGGGAGACCCATTCCAGGGGTATTTAGGCTTTGACCCGCACGAGGGTTAAAGCCAGAGCCATTCTGTTGCTGATGATGTTGCGGCTGCTGACCCTGTGCGGTGTGCATGTTGAACTGGCGAGCAAGTGAAGGATCCTGTGACTGAATGACGCGCTGGAACACTTGGTTGTTAACCGAAGCTAGAGGGCGCTGGGGGAGCCCAGCAAGTTGCTGCTGAGGGTTTCCAGCCGGCGGTCCACCGGAAAAACCAGGTGGCAATTGCTGGGGCACACCCTGCTCCGGGAAAGCGTGGGGGTGGGAGGCCTGAATCATAGTATAACGTTCCTGTGCTTGTTGCGGCGTCATGGCACCTTGTGAGACTTGTTTCCGTAGGGCCTGGAGAATCTGAGTAGAAAAATGGGTGAGTGAAAGGCTTCGGGATAGGTGTGCGGTGAGAAAATATTCAAGATTACGGGTCCGCTGCTGACTAAGCGCATGATGTGTATGTCATAGCAAAAACGGTGTGAACCCACGAGCTGATGGAGGAAGAGGGTACAAGTGAACGTATCAAAGGAGGAATTGGTTCAACGAGATACGGTAGAAACGAGAGGTATAATCCGATGTTACGACTACGTTTGGCTGATACGAGGAAGGGGATGGCTGATTGAGCGTAAGACACACCTGTTGCGATTGCAAGGGCAAGTTCAAACCTCCGTGCACCAGCTCTCCGCCGGAATGCTGTTGTTGCTGCTGCTGTTGTTGTTGTGGTTGTTGCTGCAGTGGTGGTTGTGGTTGTTGCTGCTGCTGCTGCTGCTGTTGCTGGTGTTGTTGTTGTTGTTGTTGTTGCCGGTATTGAATTTGTGACCACATCTCAGGCGTTCTAATCCCAACCAGTCCGGGCTGAGAACCGACTAACTGTGGTTGTTGCGGGAGACGATGCTGAGCCTGTTGAGCGGGAAGGCCTTGGGGGAAGTTGTTCGGAAAGCCCGAGTATCCATTAGGGAGCCGATCGGACATCGTTCATAGGGTGGAGGATGAAACGGACGAGGAAGGATGGATTTGGTCCGAAGGAGGAAATACGAGGGGGATAAGGAGAAAAACAGCGAATGCAATAGGCCCGAAGCGAGCAGCAGGAAGGATGACGGAGGGAGCGACGGAGGTGATGGAGGGGATGGCGGTGGGAGGCAAGAGCTGTTGTCCTATTACTGTACGGGGGGGAACGACACGGCTCTCACTCGCAAGTCATAGCGGAGTTGTAAACCTAGACCAGATATTATTATTATTGTCCTTCTTGTCCTCGTATTTATTTATTTATCTTTAATATCCTTGTCTCCCCCTCACCCCATTCGTCTGTCCGTCCCAACACCCACGTCGGTGTCGGGAACCCCTTACTCAATTCCACCTTGAATGTCCCAACAGTAAACCCAGCCCACCTTCAGCCCCGCAACACCTCCCACCTCACAGAGTCGCGAGGTCGTGGCCCGCGGGGGGAGGCGTTGCCCCTTTTAAGTCAATTTCATTCATCGGCATGTCCCGCTTTCTGTCCTCCCTCGGGTTGGGTTTGGCCAAGCCTTAGCCTTCATTGCCGCCTCCCTCCCCTCCTTCCCCTCCCCCCAGCCCGTTGATCATAGCATGGCTCATTTCCGCGCGTCATGATCCCTAGTTGCAATATCTCCTACCAACCCTCTTACCTTTCTCTCTTTTTCCTCTCTTGATTTCGGAATCCGACGTGCATCCGTTGATCGAGGCTGCAGAGACCTCTCACACCATGCCCACAAACTGCATTGCTTTGGTTCGTAGGCCACAAATGATGCGGTGATTCCGGTGGAATTTCTTACCATACAACGATCGCCGTGTCCCTACTGGCGGACGGCACGCCTTTCTACTCAGCTGATTCGGCTCAAATAATCTTTCCTTTTCTGCCAGCGCTCTATTCCCGCGCTTGCAAACATGCTTCTCCCACACCTGACCCCCACGCCCCCTACCGTCATCTTCTGATATGGCAATTCCCTCTTAAATTGTGAATTATTAAGCCACGAATATCCAGAATATAGTGAACGATTCTGTCCGAATTCATGTCGCACGTTGATGGATTGATTCCCAACGTCGGTCACCGTGCCAAGACGCCAGATTTGGTCTGTGTTTGCGCTCAATTCTTCAAAGAAGCCATCCGGGTACATGCACACGCTGAATCTCGAGTTTGTGGTCTCGTAGAAATTGTCAAAACCGATCCCCTGTAGAAAGGACGGCGTTTGTATTGGACTAGCGCTGTGCATGAGCCAAATTGATGGACCATATAACCAAACTGGTATCATACAGTATCATACACAAACATGGAACAGGATTACCATGCATGAAAGAAAGTGCGATGTCGTGTCGTCACGTGGTCAATGATCTAATCACATGGAAAAAGCAGATGTGCGACAGACCAGCCTCCGCGTGTACTTCTTGCTCTATTGCGTGCAAAGGCAAAGCCATCGCCGGGCTTGTACTTTTTTTTTTCATGTTTGGGTCGGTATTATCTTCAGGTCGGTATATGTGTTCTGGCTACCCTTAAAACGCACATTCATCCTTCTACACAGCCTCAACTTACTTCCATCTTCCTATCGACGATGAGCCACACCTAGACGAACCTTCAACATCTGCGATTTCTCATTCATACTCCAGATCACCCTCATGGAGTCATGCAGAGGAGTCGTCTCCCGACCACTCAGATGACTCGCTCACCCGCCCATCAACCCCAATATCCTCTCGAAGCCGACATGGACGCCACCAGGCTATCTCGGACATACTGGAACAGAAGGACTTTTACAATATCCTTGGTTTGTCTCGCACGGCGGCGTCTGATAAAATGGAGCTCAGACGAGCGTACCTGTCCCGGAGTCGGGCATGTCATCCAGAGTACGCCTCTACTGCTCGCTCTTTCCATACCGGCCTTGAATCCTTCCCTCTCCATTTTCTTCTACATTACAGTAAATTTCCTAACAATCCCGAAGCAACATGCGCATTTCAAAAGGTTTCCGTCGCATATAACGTTCTCTCCAACCCCGCCTCAAAGCGGGCCTACGATCTGCACCCTGCCGCAAATGAGTTTTCTGGTAACACCTCCGGGTCCGCTATGGGCGCCGAGGAGACGCTGAGAACTGTCGTTATCGGTGTCTTTAATGATTTTTTGGACGGCGATTTAGAGATGGTGCGCACATTACTCCGTAAGTCCCCCTCCACGAGTGGTTGGCTTGCAGAGTAAATGAAATCTTCCACCTGTCCAGGTGGCGTAAATGACCTGACCCCGTCTTTGCGACTTGGTGACGAGGGCATTGATTCTATCCTTCTTACCCTCCAAGGACTGCGCGATCGCGTTCTCAGTATGTATAGCCTTACCCAATCGTATTGCCTATGCGTTGACGCGCTTACCCACTAACCACCAGCTTGCCGCGCCCTCACCTACACGGTGATCTCGACTCTTTCACACCTCCTTGACACCCACGCATCCCTTGCGAGACTTTCTTACTTTTCGCTCCGGCCTCGCGCACGCCTCTCACTTCGCCTGGCACGGATTACCCTTGCACTTCCACTCGCGCTTGAAGAGGAATTGCGGCACCAGCGTACTGCGCGCGCGCGCAGCCGGGCACGGCGTCTGCGTGAGCACCGTGAACGATTCAACGTCAAAGATGCAGAAAGCGAAGATGACCCTGAACAAGACGGCGACGGACGCGGGCGAGTCTTCTTCCCACGACGCGTGATGATTCTCATTGAGGGCGTCGTGCTGAGCCTTGAGAAAATGGAGGGTGTGCTGAAGTAGATCATGCGGTACGGTTGTAAGCTCTCAACCGGTTTTGCATTCGTGTTTCCCATTGGTTGGTAAGGCATTCCGATACCCCCCCCCCCATGCACACATATATATAATGCAAAAGGCGAGCAATTCCACACAAATGTTCGTGGGAACCTCGTATCTTGCATTGATGTTCTTCTCACACTACTATAGATTAACGCCTCTGCGACACCCGCCCCACCTCTATATGCCTGGAGCCTTTACTGTATCTTCCTACTTTTTAGTTCCGTGCCACGATCCTCCAAGACATTGTGCATGCCAGGTCTTCTCATCATTCAATCTCTATTTTCTTCCCTAGTCCCTGATTCATGCGAAAACCCACCTGCTTTAATGTGTTACGGATGGCAACACGAGGTGGTTCAAGGTATATTGTACTAGGGATTTCGGACTTCTGCATAGCCCACAGCATCCACTATTATTTCCTTCTTAACAACGTATGATACAGTATGATGTCCGTCCGTGCAAGAGAACACGATATGAATATGACGAGATGACCGGTGATATCATTGTCATGTATGGACGCGTTCTAGACCCAGGCCGCACTTGTGCTCTCACACATGCTGTACTCACAACTGTGGCACATGCGCATACACACACACACACAATGGCACAGGAAAAAAAACTCGGAATCGTTGTTCCGCCCGCAACACGAGTTTGACGCATTGTTTCAAGGCGTACAGTATCGCAAAATAATAATGCGTTTCCGACGGTTTATTATAACGGCTTACAAAAAGGCTTGTGCGAGATCTCAGAATTCCAAAGGAAAGCGGCTTCCCATCTCTCACACTCAACTCCTCCCCTTTTTTTAATGATTTTTTTTTCGGGGTTCGGTTGGAAGACAAATGGTGTCGCGCACGCGCACCCCGAACAAAGGTAGGCCCGACGTTCGGAGAAGAACACCGCGGGCGCTACACTCCGCATAACACCGGAAAAGTCTACATCATATACAACGCCGCCATCTATGAATGCACGAACCGCCCCCCGCGCATAAAATGGTTAAATGCCCGCATCCCATCGTCGAGCCATCAATTGCATTAATAGATGACATAAAGAAAGAAAGAAAAGAAACTTGTCCACACGGGGCGACTGCGGGTTCGCGGGTCTATGGGATGGAGGATGCCGTTTCGCCAAGTCGCGGTCATCGGAGCCATCTGGGAATTTTCTTGCAAAAAAAAAGGGACCAAAAAAAAAGTTGCGTGTAACGATTTTGTGCGAGTTGTGGTCCTATCTTATTTTATTTTTATTTTTTTCTCACTTTTTCCGCCGCTGATGGAGGACTTCGGGTGTCCAATGGCGACGACCGACAACGACGATGGCTTCTAATCATTACCGGGGTGACAGCTGGAGCCTCGAGGGTTAGTTGTGGCGACAAATTGCCACGCTGGTCGTCCGTATTGGCCCAGGGGGTCGCGGTGATGGTAATGATGGGTGTGGCGGTGGTGGTGGAGGCGGGACAGTGGAGTGTTCGGTAGCTAATGGTATCTGGTGGCGTCTTTGACCTTTTTTGAAAAGTTTTTTTAACAAGCAAGACAAGTACTTACCTTACCCGTCGGGGGTGCTCTTATCGTTATGATGTTATCTAACCACCCGCCGCGGCGATTTCAAATAGTTCTTTTCCTTCTTTTGCGTCCACAGTGGCTCACGGCGAGGATGGAAATTCCATAGTCTCTTTTATCTGTACCACGATTTGGGGGAAAGGGGGAAATGAAAAACAGGAAACGCGAATCGAAAACACGCCGTGCCCATCCCTTGTCAGAGCCAGACCAAACGATGGACGGTTTTGGGGATTTTTTCTATTTGTTTCATGATAAACAATACGCGCGTTTGTTTGGTTTGGCACGTCTCTTGCCTGTCTGGT
>Ga0307510_10009062_pt1 | contig 11849 bp, 10 predicted proteins | sample 12_EM_MG_FD_207224 | JGI IMG/M metagenome (GOLD analysis project Ga0307510, IMG submission 207224) | Populus trichocarpa ectomycorrhiza microbial communities from riparian zone in the Pacific Northwest, United States - 12_EM | ecosystem: Host-associated > Plants > Roots > Unclassified | place...
GACACACCGCTTGCGCGCGCCGCCTCACTCCTACATTGGATGTGTGTTTGGCTCTGGGGTCTATTTCACCTGCGGCCGATCAAACCACTCCAGCGCCGTACGCCAGATGCAGATCCCCAGAAAGTACGCCGACATCAGCAACCACAAGCCCATCACCAACGGGTTGATCACCGGGTGGTTGAGCACCAGCGACAGGCTGCACAGCAGCCAGATTGCCGTCACCGCAATGTTGATCGGCATGAACCTGCGCACACGGAACGGATGCAAAAACTTCATCCGCGTCACGGTCAACAGCGCCAGACCAATCACCGTCAGAAAAGTGATCCACGGCCCCGGCCCGATGATGTACAGGCACAGCGCGACGACATTCCACGCTGCCGGAAACCCGACAAAGTAGTTGTCCTTGCTCTTCATGTTGACGTTGCAGAAGCAGAACAGCGACGACACCAGAATCAGCGACACGGTCAGCAGCAGGGTGTAGTCCGGCAGCGGAATGTAGCGATAGATGAACAATGCCGGAATGAATACATATGTCAGGTAATCGATCACCAGATCAAGGATCGAACCATCGAAGCTCGGTAGCACTGATTGCACGTTGACCTTGCGCGCCAGTGCGCCGTCGAGGCCGTCGACAATCAGCGCCACGCCCAGCCACATCAGACAATGGGTCGGCTGGTTTTCCAATAAGGCGAGGGTGGCCAGAAAGGCAGTGACCACGCCAGTCGCAGTAAAACCATGGGCGCCCCATGCTTTGAGCCTGGCGATGTGTACGGTCGATATCACGGGGGCGTTCTCCAGAAAGTGAAGCAAGCCGGGTATCACCCTTGAGTAGCAGGGCGCCGGCAAACCGGGTCGGGGTTGCAGCTATCGACCGGTCTGGCCGGGATAAGGTTCACCACTGATCAATCTTAGCTGGCCGGCGAAAAAATACGCGGGCGAAATCCGCCAGGCGCTTGAGTGTCAGCCAAACGGTGCTGGCGCTATGGCTTGAGGGGGCTATCGTTGCCAGACGCAGTCACTGTCAATGCTTGAGGATGACGTCATGAACACCAGCGATTTGCTTGAACAACTGCTGCGAGGCCAGGCCTCGGCAGGTCAACAATCTTCAGCGTCTGCCGGCGCTGGTTTGGGTGGTTTAGGTGGGTTGCTGGGTGGCCTGCTCGGCGGCGCGGATTCCACCGGCACACGTGGTGGCTCTGCAGCCGGGGGGCTGGGCGGATTAGGTGGTTTGCTCGGTGGTTTGCTCGGCGGCGGTGCCGGTGGCGGTCTGGGCGGCGCATTGGGTGGGGCACTGGGTGGCGGTGGCAGCACGCAAAGCCGCTCCGGCGGGAGCAATTATGCGGCGCTGGCGTCGCTAGGGATGATGGCGGTCCAGGCGTATCAGGCCTGGCAACGCAGCCAGGCCAGCGCGGCCCCGCAACAGATCCCGCAGACGGCGAATCTCCTTGCCGGTCCGGAAGTCGAGGAGCACAGCCATGCTGTGTTGCGCGCGTTGATTGCGGCGGCCAAGGCTGACGGTGAGATCGACACCCGGGAACAACAGATGATCAGTGGGGAAATCAGCAAACACACCGACGACCCACTATTGCAGCAATGGTTTGAGGACGAAGTCTCGAAACCGCTGGACGCCAACGAAGTCGCGCAGGCGGCCAAAGGCGATCCGGCCATGGCCGCTGAGATGTATCTGGTCAGCGTGATCCTCGTGGATGACCAGCGGGACGCGGAGCGCAGTTATCTGGACGAGCTGGCAGCAGCCTTGCAGATCGACCCGGATTTGCAGGTGCATCTGGAACAGCAGGCCAAAGGTCAGGCCTGAACTAACGTCAAAAAACCATAGCCCTCAGCAGCTCCGCCAAGGAGCTGCCTCGCCGTCCGTCCGGGCAATTTTCACGTCGATTGAATTTTTCACAGGCGCCGCCTCTCTGCTGCTGTAGAGGCGTGTGGAACAGCGTCCTGCCAACCGACCGAGAATTTTGCCATGACTGTCCTGACACACCTGCAAGCTGCGCCTGGCCAACCGCATGCGATGAACGCCGCCGGGAACATCCGGCAAGTCTATGAAACGCTGTTGCGCGATGACGATTGCCAGGACCTTGCGCGGGCGTTTTTGCAGGAGCAACTGCAACTCGCCGCGCAACTCACCGATTCCCTGCCCGAAAATCCGACGACGTGGCACGCTTGGGTGGCCGAGCATTGCGCCGATGTGGCCCGGCAATACGCCGACTACCTGCAACAACGCAAGGCCGGCGGGCCTCGGCAATTCTTCCGTGGCAAGGCGCAGGCGCTGTATTTTCTGCAAGCGGTGGCACCGACCAAACTGGTCGACGGCGCCTGGCTTTCTGGCCTGTTACCGCGCTGGCAGGACCCGCGTTTCCAGGGCCTGCTGCGCACCTTTCTGGAAGAGCTGGGCGAAGGCAATCCGGCGCAAAATCATGTGGTGATTTACCGCAAACTGCTCGCCGAACACGATTTGCAGGATGGCAGTGCCATCGACGATGAACGCTACCTGCAAGGCGCGATACAACTGGCACTCGGCATCTGCAATACTGATTATTTGCCCGAAGTGATCGGCTACAACCTCGGCTATGAACAACTGCCGTTGCACCTGTTGATCAGCAGTTACGAACTCAGTGAACTGGGTATCGATCCGTACTATTTCACCTTGCATGTGACGATCGACAACGCCAGCACCGGCCATGCGCAAAAAGCTGTACAGGCGGCGCTTGATTTAATGCCCCTCGAGGCTGATCGCACGGAGTTCTTGCGCCGGGTCTCGTTGGGTTATCGGCTCAACGACCTCGGGCAGGGCAGTCGCGCGATCATTGAAGGTTTCGACCTTGAGCACGAGTTACTGGCGATGCTCGAGCGCAAGTGTCCCTTCGCCCAGCACATGCACTCCGATTACTGCCGCTTCGAAGGGCAGACCGTCAATCAGTGGCTGGCTGCACCGGAGCAATTGCCCGGTTTTCTTCAAGCCTTGCAGAACAAGGGCTGGATCAAACGCCATGAAGACCCGCAGGTCAGTCGCTTTTGGCAACTGATCGCGGGTGATGGTGCGGCGATGTTTGGCGTGTTCAATGCCTACGAGAAACAACTGGTGCACGACTGGATCGCCGGCGACTGGACGTCGTCAGACAAAGCGAAACCTGTTCGACGGCACAGTCAAACCGCAGCGCCCATCGAAGGGCTTGAACAGGATCCCGACATCCAGGCGCTCAACGCGGCGCTGAAAGGTCAGGATGCCTTGTCGCAGATGGCAGTTCTGATCCCCTGGCTCGCCCCAGCCCGGCATGCACATCCCGCCGGGCTGCTCGCCACCCGCCGTTTTATCGAACTCAAATCCCGCTTGCCTTAAGGACCTTGCCGATGAATCAGGAAGAACAACTCTGCCCCAACGACCTCGTGCTGCTGCACCTTGGCCGGCGCTTGTTGGCAGACGGATATCGGTTCACCACTCCGACGCCGTTGACCCATCAACGGGTCAACCAGCGTGACGAGGGCCAGATGGCCGACTCTTTGCGCGACGTGTTCGGTTGGTCGCGTCCGTTCGCGCCGGGGTTGTTGTCGGCCGATGAACAGCGGCAACTGCAAGACGCGCAGGTCATTGATAGTTACGAAGGCCAGCTGAAGAGTCGGGTGCGCTGGTCGAGCCTGGATGATTTGCTGTTCGTGCATTCGGCATTCCCCACCGAAGCGGCGGATGCGGTGTTTTTCGGCCCCGACACCTACCGTTTCGCGCAACTGATCCACGCCCACCTGCAGCAGAACTTTGCGCCAATCCATCGCGTAGTGGACATCGGTTGTGGCGCTGGCGTCGGTGCGATTTTGATCGGCCGCGCCCGCCGCGAGGCGCAGGTGCTGGCGCTGGATATCAACCCTGCGGCGCTGCGTCTGACTGCGATCAATGCGGCGCTGGCGGAAGTCGCCAACGTTGAAGTGCGCGCCAGTGATCTGTTGCAGGGCGTCGACGGCGAGTTCGACCTGATTGTCGCCAACCCGCCATACATGGCCGACCCGGCGGAACGCGCTTATCGCCATGGTGGCGGAACGCTGGGGGCAGGGCTGTCGTTGCGCATCGTCGAACAGGCACTGAATCGACTGGCTCCCGGCGGCTCGCTGCTGCTCTACACCGGTGTGGCGATGGTCGATGGTCGCGACCCGTTTCTCGACACCGTGCTGCCACGACTGGACGAGCAGCGCTTTGGCTGGACGTACCGTGAACTCGATCCGGATGTCTTTGGCGAAGAATTGCTCAACCCCGGTTATCAACGGGTCGATCGCATCGCAGTGGTGGCGCTGACCGTGACCCGACTGGGCTGAAACAAGGCAGGTGCACGATGAACAGGAACTTCGACGACTACAACCGCATGCGCGATTTTTCGGCGACGTCGGAACCGGCCGCCGTCAAGCGCTCAGGGCGTAAAACCGGCGCCGATCACGCGTTGCAGTTCTGCATCCAGAAGCACGATGCCTCGCACCTGCATTACGACTTTCGCCTGGAGCTCGATGGCGCACTGAAGAGTTGGGCGGTGCCGAAAGGGCCGTCGCTCGATCCCAAGGTCAAGCGTCTGGCGGTGCATGTCGAGGATCATCCGCTGGATTACGCAACATTCGAGGGCAACATTCCGGAAGGGCATTACGGCGCCGGTGATGTGATCGTCTGGGATCGTGGCGTGTGGATTCCGTTGGAGGATGCGCACAAGGCCTACGAAAAGGGCAAGCTCAAGTTCGAACTGCAAGGCGAGAAGCTTGCCGGCATCTGGAATCTGGTGCGCACGCACATGCCGGGCAAGAAGGAACAATGGTTTTTGATCAAGCATCAGGACGCTGCTGCGCGGCCGCAGGATGACTACGACGTGCTGGTGGCCGAGCCGGACAGTGTGTTGAGCGAACGCACGCTCGTGAGCAAGCCCAAGCTGGCCGCCGAGCACAGCAAACCGCTGAAAAAGCCCGCGGCGAAGACGCGCAAAACCGCTACCGGCAAGCTGACGGGGGCGCACAAGGCCAAACTGCCGACGCAACTCAAGCCGGAACTGGCGACACTGGTCGACAGTGCGCCCGAAGGGCAGTGGAGTTACGAGATCAAATTCGACGGTTACCGGATCATGGCGCGCATCGATCATGATCAGGTGCAACTGTTCACTCGCAACGGTCATGACTGGACGCACAAGTTGCCGCAACAGGCCGCCGCCCTGGCCGCGCTGGGATTGGAGTCAGCATGGCTCGACGGTGAAATGGTGGTCGCCAATGAGCACGGCGTGCCGGACTTTCAGGCCCTGCAAAATGCTTTTGAAGCTGGAAGCAGCGGCAATATTCTCTACTACCTGTTCGACCTGCCGTATCTCAACGGTGTTGACCTGCGTGAAGTGCCGGTCGAAGAGCGCCGCGCCGCGCTGGCCACGGTGCTCGGCAATCATGAACACCCCTTGTTGCGCTTCTCCGAAGCCTTCGACGAAACCCCCGATGCACTGCTTAACAGTGCCTGCCAGATGCAGATGGAAGGCCTGATTGGCAAACGCCTTGGCTCGCCGTATGTGTCGCGGCGCAGTGGCGACTGGATCAAGCTCAAGTGCAAGCACCGTCAGGAGTTCGTGATCGTTGGGTACACCGATCCGAAAGGCGCGCGCAGTGCTTTCGGCGCCTTGCTGCTGGGGCTGCATGATCGCGACAGTGGCGAGTTGCGCTACGCCGGCAAGGTCGGCACGGGCTTCAACGAGTCGACGTTGAAAAGCATTCTGGAGCAGCTCAAACCGTTGCAGGCGAAGAAGCCAGCGGTGGTCAACCCACCCAGCGGCTTCGAGGCCAAAGGCGTGCACTGGCTCAAGCCGAAACTGCTGGCGGAAGTCGCGTTTGCTGAAATGACCAAGGACGGTTCGGTGCGCCACGCCGTGTTCCATGGCTTGCGCAATGACAAACCGGCCAAAGCCATCACTGAGGAGCGAGCGAAACCGGTGAAGACTGCAGAGAAGAAAACCGCCAGCAAGAAAACGCCGAAAAAAGCCCCGGCGAGCAATGCCGACACCGCGCCGTCACAGCTCGGGCTAGCCAACGGCAAGGTGCGCATCACGCACCCGGACCGGGTGATCGATGCGGTCAGCGGCACGACCAAGATGCAACTGGCCGAGTATTACGCCAGCGTCGCCGAATGGATTCTGCCGCAACTCAAGGATCGCCCGGTGGCCCTGGTGCGCGCGCCGGACGGCATTGCCGGCGAATTGTTCTTCCAGAAAAATGCCGAACGCCTGGCGATCCCCGGCATCACCACGCTGGACAAGGACGTCACCGGACAACCGGTGATGCTGATCAACAATGCCGAAGCGCTGATCGGCGCGGTGCAGATGAGCACCGTCGAACTGCACACCTGGAACGCGACCACGGTCGATCTGGACAAGCCCGATCGCTTCGTCCTTGACCTCGACCCGGATCCGGCGCTGCCGTGGAAAAGCATGGTCGAAGCGACGGCGCTGACATTGACCGTGCTCGATGAACTGGGCCTCAAGGCGTTTCTCAAAACCAGCGGCGGCAAGGGTATTCATCTGGTGGTGCCGCTGACCCGCAAACTTGGCTGGGACGAGGTCAAGGATTTCAGCCACGCCATCGTCAGTCATATTGCCAAACTGTTGCCGGACCGCTTTTCTGCGGTGTCGGGGCCGAAAAATCGCGTCGGGCGGATCTTTATCGATTACCTGCGCAACGGTCTGGGCGCCACCACCATTTGCGCTTACGCCGCGCGTACCCGCGAAGGTTTGCCGGTGTCGGTGCCGCTGTTTCGCGAAGAGGTCGCCGAGATCAAGGGCGGCAATCAGTGGAACGTGCATAACGTTCACGAGCGGCTGGCTGAAGTCGGTGACGCGCCGTGGGCTGACATGAAGAAAACCCGCCAGAGCATCACCGCCGAGATGCGCAAACGCCTTGGGCTGAAAAAGTGATCAGGTGTCGCGCAGCAAGTCGTGGGCGTTGAGCAATTCGAAGGCGATTTCCGGATGGTTTTCCAGGCCGCGACGGATGGCCGCGGGAATTGCTGCGCGAGTCTTGCGGCACAGGCCCGGTAACTCGCCGATCTGAATGGCGATGCCACGCATGGTGCGCACTTCGTTGAAACCGGGGGCGACATCGACACGAATGCCCAGTTGCTCGAACATCCGCTGTTGCAGATGTTTGAGGTCATTCAGGTCTTTGAGCATTTCGAGGCGCGCGAGCAGGCGTTTTTCTTCCTCTCGGGTCAGACGCAGAATGCGCAAATCCGCGCCGGGCGTCTCCAGCAACGGATCGCGCCCGCAAATGCAGGCGCCGGGCGGGCAGGGGGAGCGCAAGGGCACAGAAGTCGTCATGGCCTCCATCATAGAGGCCGTCGGACAGTTTTGCCTATGCGCCTTCAGCGGCCATCCATCGCCTGCTTTTTCCGTGACGGCTACTGATTCAGGCCTTCGTAATGCACCAGAATCGCGTTGGCCAGATCTTCATCGCTGGCGTTGAGGCCAGGATTGTCCTGGCGAGCCTGCTGCAGTACCGATTCAAGATAAACCCCACGAATGGCCCCGCCACTGGCGACAAATGCAGACAAGTCGTCACGGGCCGGAATCACCATTTTGTGATCCTTGAAGGTCGAGTACAGCGACGCGGAGACACCGGCCGAGGTGGCGACATCGCCCGCATCAACACGGGCCAACGCCGAACCGACAGGCAGGCATAAGAGTAAGGAAGAAATGAGCACTAACTTGCGCATGACGGTGTTCCTCCACAAGCGCGAAGCAAAAAGGGAAGGATTACATAATGTGAGAGGGGCGCACGCGGCGGGAGTTCCGTGGCGCAGCAAAGTCTGCGTTATTGCAAAATAGACGCGGGCAACGCCATGGCGGGTTGCCCGACTTTCAAGCTGCGGTGAGTCAGATCACCCCGCAGGCCATGCGATCGCCGCCACCGCCCAGCGGTTTCGGCATGTCGGCGTGGTTGTCGCCCCCGGCGTGGATCATCAGCGCGTGGCCCTTGATCTCGGAGATGTTTTTCAGGCGCGGCGCCAATACCGGGTAGTTGGCGATGCCGTCAGCGCTCACGTAAACCGCTGGCAGATCACCCAAATGACCGTCAGCGTAAGGGCCGAGATGCTTGCCGGTTTTTTGCGGATCGAAATGTCCGCCTGCGGCCAGTGCGGCGCCTTTCACGCCGTCCTTCATGCCGGCTTCACAGCTACCGTTTTCATGCACGTGGAAACCGTGAACGCCGGCCGGCAAGGATTTCAGATCGGGCGTGAACAACAGGCCATACGCCGTCTCACTGATAGTGACCGAGCCGATCGCTTGCGGCGCGCCGTCGGCGCTGACCAGATTGATGGTGACTTTTTCCGTCGCCGCTTGTGCGGTACCGATGGCGAAGGAGCCGAGCAAACCCAACCACAATGCGCGTTTCATAGCGTTTCCTTTTGCTGCATGAGAATTCAGAACGACGGACTCAATAGCCTGCCGGCATTAACCGGTGATGAAGGCGTTGGCCGTGCGCGTTGAAAAGTGAGACTTGCCGCGCAATCCGAAAGTTTTGCTGCCTTTGGCCAGCATGCCGACACCTGCCGACACGCTCTGGCGCGGCAGACCTGCGCAAATAGGCTTAACTGAAGGCTGACAAGCGCTTACGGGCGTAACGAGAGAGGAAAAGCCGGTGTCGATCAAACTGCGTTTAGTGTTGCTGATTGTGACAAGTCTGCTGACGGCGTTGATCGTGAGTCTGGTCAGTTACGTCGGCAACCAGCGGATGGCCTCGGCGGTGAGCGATAACGCGGTCAGCATGAGCGCGCTGCGCAACCACATGGAAGCCGACATGATGCACGACGCCCTGCGCGCCGATGTCTACTCGGCGATGCTGGTGGGGTTGGGCAAGAGCACCAGCACGGCAAGCGAGGTGCGCGATTCGATCAACGAGCATGCCGGGCATTTTCGTGAGGTGCTCGAGGAGAATCTCAAGCTGCCGATCAACCCGACATTGCGCACGGCGCTGGAGCAGATCAAACCGAGCCTCGATACCTACATCAACGCGGGCGAACGGATTGTCGGGTTGGCGCTGGACAATCCTGATGCCGCTCAACAGGAACTGGGCACCTTCAACACGGCGTTTGGCCAGTTGGAAGAGCAAATGGCCGCGTTGAGCGAGTTGATCGAATCCAATACGCGGCAGACTAGCGCAGCTACCGAATCAGCCATTCGCAGCGCCAATGTCGCGCTCGGCGTGGTGTTGCTCGCCAGTCTTGTGCTGCTGTTGATTCAGGGGCGCTGGGTGATTCTGAGCATCATGGGGCCGTTGAAGACCGCCAGTCGCATCGCCGAGAGCATCGCCCACGGCAACCTCAGCGAGCCGATCGCCGAGCCGTCCGGCAAGGACGAAGCCAGTGTTCTGATTCGGACGCTGGCAACCATGCAGCGCGATTTGCGCAACATGATCGATGTGGTGCGGCGCAATGCTCATGGCGTCAGTGGCATGAGCGAACAACTCAGCCAGGGCTGCCATCAGGTCGCCGACAGCAGCCAGCAACAAAGCGTCGCCGCCGGCACCATGGCCGCAGCGGCCAGCCAGATGACCGCGAGCATCGAAGAAATCACCCGTCACGCCGAACGGGCCCTGAGCATGGCTAATCAAGCCGAAACCCTGGCGAAAGAGGGCGGCGGTGTCATTCATCAGGTGGTCAGCGACATGGACGATATCGCTCGATCAGCGCAGCAGTCGGCCCAGGTGATTCGTACGCTGGATCAGGAATCCGAAGCCATTTTCAACATCATTCAGGTGATCAAGAGCATCGCCGATCAGACCAACCTGCTGGCGCTCAATGCCGCCATTGAAGCGGCCCGCGCCGGCGAGCAGGGCCGGGGTTTCGCCGTGGTGGCTGACGAAGTGCGCAGTCTGGCGGCACGCACCAGCGCCTCGACCCAGGAAATCGCCGCGATGGTTGCACGCATTCAACACAGCACCCGCGAGGCGGTCAGCAGCATGGAGGCGGGGGTCGCGCAGGTCGACAAGGGCATGGCGGTGACGGCGGATGTCGAGCGGGCGATACGTGAAATTCTCGATGCTACGCTGAGCACGACGCAACTGGTCAACGACATCACCCGCACGATTGGCGAGCAGAGCCAAGCCAGCAACGAGATCGCCCATCAGGTGGAAATGATTGCCGGAATGTCCGAAGGCAATAGCCGGGTGATTGGGCAAACGGCGAATACCACCGATGAGTTGTCGAGCCTGGCGGGGCAGTTGGCGCAGTCGGTGGATCGGTTTCGGTTGTGATAGCGATCGGAACAATTGCACTTGTGGTGTCTGAATTGGCCTCATCGCTGGCAAGCCAGCTCCCACAATGGGCGGTGGTGTAAACACAATTGCATTTACGACATCGAACCCTGTGGGAGCGGGCTTGCCCGCGATGAGGCCAGCCCGATCAATATTCATTCAGGCTAGATAGCTCCCCTCAAAACTTGAACGCCTGCCGCCCCACCAGCAACCACTTGCCATGCTGCTTCTGCCAGATCTGAAAATTCTCGATCTCCGTCGGCACCACCTCGGTCCCCTTCAACGCCTGAGCAGAAAAGTGGTGGCGCACCAGCGCGGTATCGCCGGACAGGGTAATGGTCTGATTCTGCATTTCCAGGGTCTTGAACGCGCTCTTGCCGGTTTCGATGTCGGCGATGAACTCTTTCTTGTCCTGAATCTTGCCGCTGGAATGACCGTAGGTCAGGTTGGGCGCGGTGAGGGCGTTCAGTTCGGCGATGTCCTTGTGCAGCATCGCCTGGGTCAGATGGTCTACCGCTTGGGCGACGTCTTTTTCTGCCGGGGCAGGGGCGGCCATGGCGTAACCGTTGAAGGCACAGAGAAAACCGATCAGCAGTCGGGTTTTGGTCATGAACGTATTTCCTTGTTGTTATAAAGGGATGACTGATTCGTCAGTCATCGTACAACTTAGCAGATTATTTTCAGATAAGGCACTGCTTCAACGCGATGATCGTCGGGGTCATGTTCAGCCTTCGTCGGCCGATAGTGTCCTGAGCGGAAAAAGACTCTCAAGTCGGGAACAGACGCGCGGGTTTGCCCTGACGTGATATTCTTCGCGCCAACTTGGTTTGACCTTATTCAGTTTGCTTGCCTTTGGGCGAGCCGACGGAATCCCTGTCGCTCAAGTAGCTGAGCCAATAATGATAAGAAGTCAGTTCAGAAGGGACATTAACTGAGGTCGATGCAGCATGTCGGCCTTGTGTGCCCACCCGTCAAAATTGAAGTGTGCCGGAATCTGCGACGCTAGCCTGAGCGTCATCAAAGCGGATCGCATACTGATAACAGCGGCGGGCGGAAGGCGTTTTATCATAGGTGCAACAGATGTTTAAAAAAGTGAACACAGCCCTGCTGGGTCTGGCTTTGGCGATGGGGATGACATCCGCCAATGCTGACGAAGCAAAGAAAGTCGACGTTCTGCTGATCGGCGGCGGCATCATGAGCACCACCCTCGGTGTGTGGATCAATGAGCTGGAGCCAAGCTGGTCGATGGAAATGGTCGAGCGCCTCGACGGCGTCGCCCTCGAAAGCTCCAACGGCTGGAACAACGCCGGTACCGGTCACTCGGCGCTCGCCGAGCTGAACTACACCCCGGAAGACGACAAAGGCAACGTGACGATCCCGAAAGCCGTCGAGATCAACGAAGCGTTCCAGGTCTCCCGTCAGTTCTGGGCCTGGCAGGTTCAGCAAGGCGTTCTGAAGAACCCTCGCTCGTTCATCAACACCACTCCGCACATGAGCTTCGTGTGGGGCGATGACAACATCAAGTTCCTGAAAAAGCGTTACGAAGCCCTGCAAGCGAGCCCGCTGTTCGCCGGCATGCAGTA
>Ga0307510_10009064_pt1 | contig 11849 bp, 17 predicted proteins | sample 12_EM_MG_FD_207224 | JGI IMG/M metagenome (GOLD analysis project Ga0307510, IMG submission 207224) | Populus trichocarpa ectomycorrhiza microbial communities from riparian zone in the Pacific Northwest, United States - 12_EM | ecosystem: Host-associated > Plants > Roots > Unclassified | place...
TACTCGCGCAGATTGAAGCTACGCAAGAAGCCATCCGAAAAAAGCGAGAAAGTGATTCCCCCCCCCTTCCCATTTGAGGCAAGACATTAACGTATGACAGTACGAGCGGAGGAGCGCAAAGCACTATCCTTCCAATCCTCGCGCAACGCCCCAGAGCTCGCCTTCTGGGAGGACCATCTAGGAATGCGCATTGAGGGTGCTGGTGTAACAGACCATCTCAAGATTGTGTACACGCATATCGTAGATTCAGATTGGTCAAAGGAGTTTTCCTTTATCATCAATATGGTTACGAGGGATTATGAAGGTATATTCATCCGCCTAGTCTAGAGAGAGAGTTGTGAAATGCAGCTAATGTGGGGTAGTCATACAATGCCGGCCGAAGCTAGATCCTGCCTCGGTGGGGAAACGAGTGGATCGTTTGAACGAGACGAGGGATTTGACATGCTTTCTGAAGGAAATGAGACTGTTGTTTAAGGAGTATTCCTCTATTGGGGGGGATTAATGGCGGCTTGGTACCCCGGCCTGATGATTGGGTGATATCCCATGCCTCAGAGGGCGATCCGGAATTCTAGCACAAAAGATTCCGAATTATAAAAGCCTTTTTACTGTGCCATGTATACCTAACTGATATCGCAATGGCAGTAATCTAACCATCAACCTTCGTAATTCTCCCAATTCACCAATCGTACCCCTAGCCCTCCCGCAATCTCCACTGCCCCGCTATAGTTACATAATCCCCCACGACCAGCACGATGTCACCTGATGCACGTTAACTTGTGCAAGGCTCGCCTCGCCCTGCCTCATCCAACTTCACCCTCACCTCACCTCACCTCAATATTCTCACCGCACAAAGCACAATGTTCAAATCCCTAACAAGAACCCGCCTTACCTTTTCCCCTCCCTCCTCCTCCTCCCTCCTCCGCCTCTCCCGACCATTCCCTCGCCCCCTCCCCCGCACACTAACCACAGCCGCCCGGCCAATAGGCACATTCACCGAACGTCGTCCTGACCGCCCACTCCCCGGTTCCTCCTCCCTTCTTCTCCCCCACCAACAACCCCACTAACACCCACCCATAGACCCAAAAAAAACCCCCTCCAAAACCCTCCTCACAATCCCACTCTTCGCAAGCATACTCCTACTGGCAGCTGTCGGCATCTTCAACTACCAAAAGTCCTCCTCGAGCGTGGTCTCGTCGACTCTTTATGCGCTGCGCGTGCACCCCGTCGCACGCGAATTGTTGGGCGAGGACATCTCGTTCAAGAGTAGGATGCCATGGATCCAGGGCACGATGAATCAGTTGCGTGGGGATATTGACATCACGTATGGGGTTAAGGGGACGAAGGGGGAGGGGGTCATGCACTTCCGCAGCGTGAGGAGGGAGAGGATGGGGCTCGTGAGTTTTTTTTCCCCAACTTCCATGTCCCATTTGCTCTGGCGAGGCTTCGGTGGTGGCAGTGGCGGAGTCGAGTGAGTGGATGGAGGGCTAACTGGTGCGGGGCCCCAGTTTGAGACGCTGGATTGGAGTTTGCTAATGAAGGATGGGCACGAAGTTGTCTTGCTGGATAATTCTGCGGCGGACCCGTACCCGCAGGCCGCTGCCACCGCCGCCTGAGTGATGGGTACAATATCTGGATGGGTCATGCATGCATTGATGGAGAGGGGTCACGCTCTACAACTCGAGGCCTATGTACATATGAAAATTAAGCATGCGGAACATGGCAGAATACAATACAAAAAAGTGGCTCTCTATGGACGAAAGAGTGGGCAAGGAGTAATAAGAAACGAAGAAAACTGTAAATGCACTTTCAATCTATTTTAGGAACACAAACGACGAAGGGAAAATAATGCGACACATCGACACCCTCAACAAGGGAAGGAAAAAAATAAAGCACATTCCAGTTTTACATGTCTATCGTCGCCTCAAACTTTAACACCCCCTCCTTACTCAGAACGCCATCGACGCACGATATGATTGATGGGGAGGGATCACTTGCTGTGTGCGCTACCAGTACTAAGCCAGCAACCTTGACGCTCCGCGTAAGGGCAGGTACCATTTCCTATATTCATGAGTGATAATCCGTGTCTACAAAAGCAAGACCACCTACCATAAGCCTGGATGAACATATTATACCCATCAGGTTATTGCTAGACGCAAACCTGACAGCTTCCTTCAATGAAGTTCGACTTCTAGTGCTGGATGCTGTCCCCTGAAGGTCGTCATTCGGCTCCTTTCCAAGATCATTGCAGTAAAACACCGGGTCTACACACTAGTCAGAAAAAGCAATATTGATGTGGCGAGCACCATACAGTTCGGCTGCTTCCAATTCAGTGCCGTGCACACATTTGAATTAAACGACGAAAAGACAATCGAACGGGTGAGATCCGGTGATGCCTGCTTCAGCGTCCTGGCATGATCGAAGACCACGGTCAACACCGCGTCAACAAAGGAATTGGCATTCATGGTCCCACCAAGCCCATGATGCCGTTTCTCTGTACACGTCGGGTATATAACGTCGAGATCAAGATGTACGTCAACTGGTAATAGCGATAATACCTCCTGGAGGGTTAAGAATGAGTATGCCAAAAGGAAATGTAATTCCGCCAAGGTTTGGATATTGGGTAATCGCTGCCGGGCTCCCTCACTCCCTGCTTGAGCACCAATCTTCTGGAATTGGACATGAGTGACACTGCACACGGGGACCTCAAGCCCACTGAACGGAATACTCCATGAAGGGTATATAACCGGCACCCCGTCGCTGGTGAGCTGGATGCAGAGTCGGACATATTCCCCGGCTAAAGACGACCCGGTGATAAGCGCGTTCGGATGCGAATCAAACTGATTTGTTGCCTTCCAGTACGTCGCAAAGTGGGTAATCTCCAGAGGGACACCCTGAAACGGATTGATAATCTGGAAGTCAAACGAAATCTGTCCGATAGCTCTAAGTCTTGAATCAAAGAGCGGCAGCACGCAATGCCCAGAGCTCTGGGAGCTAAATGTATTAGGCAGAGCCACCGTGCGCGCGATGACCTTGGATCCAAATGTCGGGTAAATATCAAAGTCAATGGTAAACATATCCAGGGTATCAATCTGGAAAGACACAATCTTCGCATCCTCATTGAGAGGAAGAAGTATATTTCGAGGAATCAGGTCGGATGATTTCGACGATATCGTCAGCCTTGCAGCAGGGTATTTGCCCTCGTGATAGAACGCGATTGGCTTGCCATCCGTTTCGTCGAACGTGAGCTGAACAAATGTCTTATTCTCCAGGAAGTTGTGCCCATATCTTCGGAGAGGGAGTATGGGAGGAGGAAGGGAAAGGTCCGGAATTCCATCAGAATCGATAGTCATCTGCGTTCCCGATACCGTCGAAGCAATAGACGCCGGTGACGGCCTCATTGGAGCAGTTCCCAGAACTCCGAGTGCCCCTCCAGCAGCAGAAAGAAGCTGCATGCACTCTAGATGACCTTCCCAGGCTGCATAATACATTGCTGATAATCCCTTCTCGTCAAGTATATCCCCTCGAGCTCCACTCTCCAACAAAGCTTTCAGGCACTCAACATGTCCCTCGCTCGCAGCGTGGAATACAGCAGTCCACTGGAACAGCTTATCCAATTCATTCAAGTTTGCCCCATATTGCTTCAGCGTCATGAGAAGCCGTACAGACCTGCCGGACCGTGCAACTAGGTGCTGTGGATAGAGTCCTTCCGCATCAGGTAGGATTCGAGCCTTGTGTTGTAACAAGACCTCCGAAATCTCACAATTCCCATGCTGACATGCCAGATTCAGCGGAATATAGTCCTTCTCATTCCGGGGGTCCACCCTAGCATCGCAGTCGATCAATTTGCGAACCACCTCCCGTTGGTTATGTGTTATGGCGTGTATCAGAGGTGTAAAGTTGTCATGATCCATAGCATCAATCGTCGAAGGTTTGACATTAACCAGCAGCTGAACCATCTCAACATGGCCATGCATTGCTGCATAATGCAGAGGAATCCGACCGTAGACATCGGCCCGACTAACGTCAACACCATGTTTTAACAACTCGCTGAGCACCGATACCCTCTTCGAGTTTGCCGCTTCATGTAAGCAATTCCTCTCGTTTATCTCGTCCTCATAATGGAAATCCACCATCCCCGAATCCATTAGCACCCCCAGAGACTCCTCTGATCCTTCCGCTATTGCAGCAAGAAAGGTTCTTGTTACAGCTTGTTGTGGGTTCTCTGATGATTTTAACCTGTTGATCCATTCCTTCAAAGCGGTTGTATTTTCCGAAAACACCGCCTTCAAAAGCTCTGCACCTTCATCCCCTTCACCAGAACCTAGGAGTCGGCCATCTGTCGATTTCTCACTATCTTTACTATCGAAAGTAATATTCTCTCCCTCCGCCCATGCCTCCAACTCCAATAAACTCGTGGTCGCCTGGTCAGAAAGCTCGGTAATAACATCCCTGTTGAAACAAGGTTGGACCTCGACAGCTCTGGAGAGATATAACTCCTTCGTCCGTGACTAGAGCGCAACCAAAATAAGCGTTGTGCCTAAAATGCCACTCAGCCCCCACCACCGAGGCTACTATACCTTTGACGATTTATCCCACTACAAACCCCATTAGCACAAAACGAACCATAACACATGACGGAGGTCGCCAAACCTTCTTCAAAATCTTTGAAAATGCGGTAGCATTGACCTCGACAAACTGCTGCAGCTTATTCAGGTCGTTCTCAAACTGCTGGAACCCCTCCTGCAAGGTTACATAAGTTGCAGAAATCTTCGAAGTAGTCTGACTCCTCGATTGCATGATTTTCTTCTTATCCGTCAGGGTCTTGAGTCGTAATTTCAGCTATATCCCCGCCAATACCACCGCCACCGCCGCCACCATCAAAAATAAGCTTCCTGCTGCAGAATTGAAACTATGGGTTCTAGAGGTCAAACCTCTTCCTCCTTCTGCAAGTAAAACGTATTGACCTTCTCCAGCTCTCGCTCCTATACCTATTAGCTTTTTCCCGGCGATCCACCGAGGATTGGGCAAACTAACAAGTCTAAAGAAGAAAGTGGCTCTGTTCGCCTGAAGTGTGGCCTGTGGATCATTGAAGGACCGGCCTCCAGGACTCTGGAAGGGCACTGGAGGTGCAGAAGGCCTCACCCCGATCCCCAGATGCTTGATAAGCTATATATACCCCCAATCAGTACCAAGCTTTGTACTACCACGAAAGATACAACGACGGCCACGACCACAACAGCCAAGGGGGGTAATGATAATCCAGGAAACCGTTTGAGAGCGAAAAAGACGAGGAGCAACCAAAAAAAAGGAGCATTTATCGACTCGACCATACCTTCTTGAGAGCTTTGTAGTTGACAAAGCTAGCAGCATATTCGGGTATGTCCAATTGCCGCTTGGCCAAAGTCTTTCCGAACTTCCTGTGAAAAGGGCCGAGGGAGTAGTTTGTCAGCCGGACCTGCACGTACACCCCCCCCCACTCCTCCCTCCTTCCCCTCTCACAAACGATAATAAGGGAAAAGAAAGGAGTTTCTCATACATGCTGCTATTCCACCGTTGCAGACGATGAGGCTCTGGAGATGGTGGGACAACTTATGAGATGCCACAGTCACGTGAATGGGTCGAAAGTCAGTCTATCCTCTTCTGGTTCCTCGAATTAATTTTATCCCCTGAGAGACAAGATTTTGGAAGGGGGCAGCAGATCACTAACATCAGGCAGCGTAACAAAACGAATAGGGAAACAATAGGAGGGGAAAAAAGTGTTTAAAGAATTAGAAGGGAAAATAGAGGAAGGTTGTCCAAGAAAAAGGGTTTTCTCTCTCGGGGCGGGGGGGTATCTGCTTGAGATATCTCCCTTTCTCAATCTCACTATTTCACCAAAATTTTAGCAGTGATTTTGCCAGCAGAGTAACCGTATTTTGGAAATCCCCCTCGCTCGCTCCCCTCCCCCGCCCCTCTCTACCCACGGGATATCTTGTTTGTTGTCGGGAGACGCGGGGCAAGGAAATGCGAGTCAACTATATCGTGTACCGGACGGCAAGCCAATGAACGGTTGCTAGGGAGGAACGTGGGTTGTGGGAAAACCAATGTACGGTTATGAGATGCTGCCCATCAACCTCACTCAATCAGTCAGTTCAGTCAATCCAGGGCCTTATCCAGGCATACGGATCCAGGCAAGAAAGTTGGTTGGCTATACCCGGGCTGAAGAGCCCTTTTTACATTCCTCCAAGACATAGTATGACGACCAAGGGCGGGAAGGATCGTTTGTTCCGGTGCATGGGAGAGCTTCACACCGCAACTGCGATACTCACACCGTACAGCAGTAATTGAACAAATAATTGTTGGCATAAGGATGGGGTGGGCTTCGGAGAGTGATCTCCGAGGTTTGCCTTCTCCATGATTGAGTCCACATACCGTACTCTTTTAATTTTGAGCCTCAAAACCGGCTCGTCCAGTTATTCCAACCAAAATAAACTATCAGGTCACAGAGCCTCACGCGTGGCATCACCAGCAATGGACATGACCGATAAAACCTACCCAATGAGGTCTATGCGGAGTTTGAACCGATTCAGCCATCTTTCAAATACCGGTACCGTACTGTACTTGAGTAATCTGGCACAACCTATCACACCACAGGCTCCAATTGTCTTTGACTGGTGTCGGTACAGTTACAACCTTCCACACACCGAAATAGAAAGAATTATAATGCCCTACAGACCATATCTCGTACCAGTACAAGCAAGAGAGTGGACACGACGATAAAAGCCTCTTTCTTATATGACGGCCCCGCCCCAACATCTGCTATTCGCAGTCTTTCCTCCACAGCACCACCACCACCTCTCTCACTTAGCCCCTCGTGCCAAACAAGCGCGGTACAGTGGAAGCTAAGATAATTGGAGCTCGGGCTAGGACGTTGGAGTTGCCTTTCCTAGTAAGGTCGTTGTGTTTCTCTCCCATTGTTTCAGCAGTAGGCTGAACCCCAGTTTCTCCCTCCCCTCCTCTAATTGCCCACTTAGTTAATCCAAAGAGGGGAATTCTGGACATCTTGGTGTGAGGCCCAATTGCTGTATCCCTTCGTCCGTATTCAGGGCCTCGCGCCCAAGCTTAATACCGGCAGAGCGATAGTGTCGCCCCCCAAGGGGGAAATCGGTTAGCTTCCCAGGGTTATAAATTCCATTGGCCAGGTCATACCTTTATGGGCCCAATATTTGAAAATAGGTGGACAAAAATACGCACTGAGAAGGCCGTGAAAACCCGGAAACGAACGAAGGGATAATTATTACCGTCAGCCGTTTCTGCCGTTACCGTACTGTACCGGCACTCTACTTTAATTCACCACCTACTACAGTACTTGCGTGCAAAATACTAGTATTAGGCCATAGTGCGATGGGCCGAGGATCATGATGTTTTCTTCGTTGATCGGCGCCATAACTTAATCTGCTCGCAAGGAGCAGAATCATGCTACTCAAGCAATCATAAAATTACTGTATCATACCCGTACTAGTACATCCAACCAACAAACTTGCGGCATCCCAGAATCCCACCACCCAATTTTTCTTCAAACCCCACGATCACACAAATTCAAAATCAACCCAATCGACCACAAACACCACCACCCCTCCCCCAGTTATATACCGGTTAGGTGCATCTAGGATAAATATATGATATTAACTCCCCCAGTCGCCGAATTCCACAAGCCACCACAAATAAACTGGCAAAGAGAAGCACGATCAAACATGCAACTCGTAATTCGCAATAAAAAATAAAAAATACGCCAACAATACCACATGTCCGCTCCACACAATTCAACCCCTCTCTATAGTAAGCATCAAATATAAATAAATACTGTGCTCAACCTGTCACCAACCGCACGAGTTGCGATATTATAGTATGATTGAAAAAGAAAGCATAAGAACGGTATCTCGGCGGACGAAAGCACGAGTAACCCACAACGAGCACTGCGAGGAGAGGATGTAATGGTAAAATGCCGGTAAAACATACATGCCGCGACCGACAAGTAAAGGTAGAAGTAGTTGAGGAAAAATGAAATGAAAAAATGAAATGAAAAAAAATACATCGAAGAACATCCATCTCAAACGTAAACATCCCCTCACTATCAAGGGAAGAAAGAGATTCACTTTTTTCCAATACCTCCCTCCAACCGCGGCCTACACCATCCACTAATCCACCCACCTAATCCCTTCCTATATTACCATTGTGCCCCTACCCAACCCAATCACAGCGCTCAGAACCGAGGTAGTGAATAGAAGCGAGAAAATAGAGTAGCCCCAACATTAGACTATACACCCCCTCCCACCAAAACTTCGGAAGAGAAGGAATCAACCGAAAAACACGTAAGAAAAAGTTGAACCATTGCTAAGCAACTTAAGCAGAGCGATAACCCGCCTGAACAGAAGAAAAAAGGCCCGGAAGAACAGCCAACGAGGATAGTGGTAAAGTGGAAACTTTTGCACCGCCAGCGAAAAAACGAAATGTTGTAAGAAAATGTTAGAGAACTACCCCGAAAATCGATGTCAAGATGCGGCATCCAAGCGAAAGATGAAAAATTAAGTGGGCACGGCACTGGAGGAGGAACCACAGAAACAGGATCCTCCTCGATAAGTGGGGTCGAAAGCACGAAACCATTTCGACCTTCTAAAACACTTAGAGACGGAACTACCCAGGCAAGAGCTTGCGTCATGCAGACCGCCCCTGCCCCTGCCGATCTTTAAAAGTTCTGTGCGATTCCACTACCGGTATTTCCTTGCTGGGGGAAGTGTGTGTTTGTCGGAGTTTCGATGCGTGTGTTCCTTCTTGCTTGGACATCCCTGATCACTGGTGCTTGTGAATACCCCGCATCGTCGGGGTATTGGTGTGGTGGGTTACCAGAGTAGTAGTATCCGTCTTCATATGCGGCGTCCGCACCGTAGTATTGCGCATCGTGGTGTGAGAGGGGTTGGCCTGTATCGGACTGTGTCGAGTGCGTAACGGCGGAATAGTTGGACGATGCGTTGGATATCCCTCGATGGATTCCCTCTGTATTATCCGCTGTCTGTGGCCCGTTCATGGCGCCAAGAACACTAGAATCTGCAGTACTAGGAGGATTGCCACGATCGTTAATTAAAGGAGCATTGGAGTGTCCATCGGTAGAGGGTGTATTGCCTGCAGGAAACGATGATGCGCTCGGAGACGTAGCTACTCCAGCATACCCATCAGGACCTTCTAATGGTCTATTATATCCTCCCTCAGAAAAGCTCATTCCAACTGGCGACAGCGGTTGCTGACTGGTTGCAACGCTAGAGCCCATTCCCGATACCTTTCTGCCGCCGTTCGTCGATCCCCATCCCCTGTAACCGCTTGCTTCATTATCTGCCATCTCATACTGTCCCTCTTCACCATCAATGCCCCGGGCCGCAGCAGCTCCTCCAGCAGCACCTCCGTGGGGGCTCTGGTTCGGATTGTAGCCATATTCCTCTACTTCCTTCCTCCGTGCTTCCTCATCGGCCTTGCTCTTTTGTCGCCGCTTCCAAAGAAACAACAATGCAATCGCAATTAACGCGACACCAATTATCGGAACAACAACCGCAACGACAACCCTTGTGGTTCCATTCAGTCCACCTCCACCATCGTCCGGGACTGCAGTTGATGAAGGTGCATTGGAAGTAGAACTCGAACTAGATGCGGACAAGCTTGAAGACGACACTGTTGAGGTCCTTGAAGGTGACGTTGATGTCGACCGAACCGAGGTAGAAGTTATAACCGTAGTCGTGACGCTCCGTGAGGAGGTAGAGGTTGTAGTGATAACCGTCTCCACCTGCGTATTTGGAGGGAGAGGAGCAGGCGCAGTGGTGGGTGCCTGAGGTGCATTAGGAGGAGGAGTGGTAACTGCAAAAACCAGCCGATCATCAACAATCCAACGTCAGAGTATAAAGTTCGAGACAGACAAACATACCTGTTGCGTTGCTCATGATTGGGGGTATGAGGCGCCGTCAAAGCTGCAGAAGAGGTAGACAACCGGGGGTGGGGGTGAAAGGGAGGGAATTACAGGCTCATTCAAGACGAATAATCCCGTGATGATTGGAAAGTCGAACAAGAGGAGAACGGGAGTAAGTGAGCAAAGGCTGCCCAAGGCTCGTTGTTGCTATGGGGACGACAATCAAATGCGTCCGGTGGGGAAAAATAAAAGAATGGATAGGGCTGAAATTACCCAGAAAACGACAATGAGAGAGGTGAGGATTCCGTGAGGATCCAAACTCTATGATGAGAATAAGGGTGAAGGGGGAGGGAGGGGTGCTGAGAGAAGCGAGAAAACAACAAACCTTGTATATAGCACGAACAGAAAGGGGGCAGTAGGGGGGTACCGGTATTTGGGGTCGCGTGGAATGAGGAGGTTGCAATCCTTCTCACTCTCACGCATACAAGCCGGGAGCGAAGTTCCTCAGCCCCCGCTCTCCCACCGTAACTTGCTTAGCAACTATTTCCCTTTCCCTCTCCCTCTCTCTCTCCTTTTCTCGCTCGCTTGCCCTCTTCTCCTCGTCACTCAAGAAGGGCAGGGAAATAGGAGGAGCTGAGGAGCTGAGGAGAAAGTGGTGAGAGCAAGCGAGTTGGCGGGGAAGGAGAAAACGAGCAAGGGGATGAAGGGAAGACCGGTGCAAAGGGGGGGAGCACCTAGTGTGCTTCAGGACCTCCCTATACGAGTATGATAGAAAACAAGATTTGTGTGATCCGAAGCAGGAGGAGGAGGAGGAGGAGGGAGGAGAAGGAAGAGCAGCGCAATGGTTTGTCACCTAGACCCTCCCATAAGCTACAATACGAGGATTCCCCATAACAAATTGCCTCCCTGTTCACTTTTCAGGCCAGTAATTTTACCACAAATTCACACCCATTTTACAGCCAAAAGGACCATGAAAACCACACCCGTCACGTCCGGGAGGGAATTGACAGCTAACGTCCAATTCCAGTGCTGAGGTGACACAGTCCACGTCTAACACAGGATAAACAACCGGCACTGCGGCTGGGTGTCCCTCTCTTTTGCCTGTATCCAGAATCAGTGCTCCGGTGGGAAGAGGCTTTTCTACACCAGCACCCGCACGCTGCTGGCATCATACAGTATTATGTGTCACGCCAAAAATGCTTGAATGCCATGAGAACATTACCCTCACCACTCATTACTAGTAGAATGGTACGGCACGACATCTCCATCTCATACCGGTAGAATATCTCCTTTCCGTGGTTGCGTCGAATGGCCCATCCGTTCTGCAGAGCTATCGCCAAGTCCCCCCAATTACGTTCCACCACAGCATTCGATGACCTTCCGGTGATCACCTTTCGCAATTGTGCCTGAGATCCCCTAGCGATATCAATTATTGATCCTCCGAATGGGATCGGCCAAAGTTTAAAATAGCCTTTGAGCTAAACCGCCTACGAGATCCCATTTTACAATCCATCATGGCCACCACGACCCATCACATTCAAAAGGAGCAGACTGCCAAAAACCCCCCCCCATCAATTTCTCATCGCCACAGATATCCACCCGAAATCACTTGGTATTCTTTCACCTGTGCCGGTGACTTCCCGTAGGAAACACTTACATCCGAGCGAAATTCCAGAATCGGCGCCCTATCACAGCAGTACTTTGTTTTCCCCACCCGAGGCAGAGCATTGGGCAGGAGTAATGATGTCGTAGATTACTCTGTCAAACAAGTTACCTCATCCGCAACTCCTATCATAAATTTACCTGAGCGCGCGTCCAAGTGCCAGTATATGGAGCAGCGAAGGGAAATTTGTTCAGCTTGTAAATTTAAGCCCTGGTTAGTTGGTCGGTTTGTCAACTTTTAGCTCATTGCCGCATG
>Ga0307510_10009065_pt1 | contig 11847 bp, 17 predicted proteins | sample 12_EM_MG_FD_207224 | JGI IMG/M metagenome (GOLD analysis project Ga0307510, IMG submission 207224) | Populus trichocarpa ectomycorrhiza microbial communities from riparian zone in the Pacific Northwest, United States - 12_EM | ecosystem: Host-associated > Plants > Roots > Unclassified | place...
AATGAGTAGGCGGGCCAGGTCCACATGACCACCGTGGGATGCCTCATGTAGCGGGGTCATCCCGTCCTCACGCTGGGCTGTCACATCGGCGCCGTGCTCGATCAGGAGCCGGCCCAGATCCACATGATACCACGGGGCGGACGCCAGATGCAACAGAGTCCTCCCGTCCTTGCTCTGAGTTGTTGCATCGGCGCCGTGCTCGATCAGGAGCCGGGCCAGTTCCACAGTACCCTCATGCGAGTCGAACACCCGAAGCAGAGGAGTCGTCCCGTCCTTGCTCTGGGCTACCGCATCGGCGCCGTGCTCGATGAGTAGCCGGGCCATATCCACACGGCCCCAGGCGGACGCCTGATGCAGCGGAGTTGTCCCATCCTTGCTCTGGGCTGCCACATCAGCACCGTGCTCGATGAGGAGCCGGGCCACATCCACACCACCCCATCCGGATGCCCCATGCAGCGGAGTTACCCCGCTCTCACACTGGGTTGTCGCGTCAGCGCCGTGCTCGATGAGGAGCCGGGCCAAGTCTACATGACCCCGTTCGGACGCCCAATGCAGTGGAGTCGTCCCATCGTCGCTCTGGACTGTTGCGTCGGCGCAGTGCTCGATGAGGAGCCGGGCCATATCCACATAGCCCCAAATAGATGCCTGATGTAGCGGAGTCTTCCCGTCCTTGCTTTGGGCCGCCGCGTCGGCGCCGTGCTCGATGAGGAACCGGGCCACATCCACATGACCCCAACTGGACGCCAGATGCAGCGGGGTCGTCCCGTCCTCTCCCAGGGCTGCCGCGTCGGCGCCGTGCTCGATGAGGAACCGGGCCACATCCACATGACCCCGTTCGGACGCCAGATGCAGCGTGGTCGTCCCGTCCTTGCTTTGGGCTGCCGCGTCGGCGCCGTGCTCGATGAGGAGCCGGGCCACATCCGCATGACCCTGTTTGGCCGCCCAATGCAACGAAGTCATCCCGTCGTTGTTCTGGGCTGTCGCGTCAGCGCCGTGCTCGATGAAGGACCGGGCCAGATCCACATGACCCCAGTCCGACGCCCAATGCAGCGGAGTCGTCCCGTCCTTGCTCTGGGCTGCCGCGTCGGCGCCGTGCTCGATGAGGAGCCGGGCCAAGTCTACATGACCCCGTTTGGACGCCTCATGCAGCGTAACCAACAATTGGGCTGCCGCGTCGGCGCCGTGCTCGATGAGGAGCCGGGCCAGTTCCACATGACCCCCCCGGCACGCGCAACGAAGCGGAGTCATCCCGTAGTTGTCCTGGGCTGCCACGTCAGCGCCGTGCTCGATCAGGAGCCGGGCCAGATCTATGTGACCCGCTCGTGAAGTTAGATGTAAAGGCGTTTCTCCGCCACTGAAGCTCTGAGAATTCACGTCCTGTGGATGCTCAGCGGCGAGGATTTTCACAACGTCGTGTAGGCCACAAAACGCAGCATAATGTAACGGGGTTCCATGGGGTGTCAACGGTGCATTCAATCGGTTTCTTCGCCCCCAGGAGGGAATAGTTGGATCCCATATCCAGAGCCAAACCGCAAGATGTGGTTTTCTCTGGTCAAACATCTGTGACACTCCTTCTTCTGCACTTCGGGACACACCCTCAAAACGGGCATGCTCAAACCAGTGTTCTGCGGCGTATTCCACCAGAGGAAACTTTGGAAGGGTGCCCCTGGTGACGTCTTGGTCGAGATGTAATAGAACACCAAGACATGCTTTGGTAACGAGGTCGTGAGCAGGTGTCATAGACACATGGTAGCGGCTAGAAATCGTGCTGCACTTTTCGGAAAAGCGAGCAGAGGTCAAGAACTCCTTGACCGAGAAGTGGGAAAATTGTATTACTTGGGAATCTTCAGTGATGACAAGGGAAAGCAATGTGGAGCACGTTGACAGCACTGCATCGACTGGATCTTCGAGGCGCCAATCCTCGCGATATTTCGGAATCTGTCCTGCGTTGAAATCAAATGCAAGGAACTCCGCCAGTTCCTCGACTCGGAGTGGGCGGGAAACCACTGCGACACAATGCAGGAGCCGTCGCACAAATTCCCAGTTTCTGCCGTCGATCTCCTGCAATGTGCGTTCATATGTCGCATCGAGTGTCGATGGCAGTTCATCTAGGGTATGCCGGATACACCCCGGGAGGCACCCAGAAAGGTACTCTAGCTGGCAATGCACCCATCGGAACCTACGGGGAGTGGATGAGAGTCATGAAGAAATCGAGGATAAATGCCTTACATCCCGTCTGCTCTATCTGTCAGAACATCAATCACAAGTTGCTTGTGCTCCGATGTCCATCTTCGCATCCTTCTGTCTGTACTGACGATCGACTTGATGTAGTTCTCAATGTCTTCCTTCTGCCCGCTCTCGTCGTGTAAAGAAACAGAACGGAAGGTTAAGGGCTCAAGAATAGGCTTGATATCGGTCTCGGGTCGGCTGGTGACGCAGATGCGGAGGTTTGGGAGGTTTGAGTCGACGAGGTCCTCCAGGAGCACTAAGACTTGGTCGCGCTGGGCCGGCAGGGATGTGTTTGGACATTCGTCCAATGCATCTATGATTAGATAAATGGGAGCGTGTCCTGGGAGACCTAATAAGTCCTTCAGGCACCGGATAAGTTCGTCGTTGCTAGGACTTCGGGCACCGTCACGGTGTGTTGAATAAAAAGTGGAAAGGATGGTATAGTAGGAATCGGATTGATCACAGAGCTGGAATAAGATCGATGAGAGTAACCCCCGAAGGTCCTTCTTTTCGTCCTCCCGAAAATCGTAATAAAACATTGCGAGCGACGCAAGCCCAGACTTTTGAATAGCTTCGAACTCCTCGATGATTGTGGAACTGGTCACCAGCGTAAGTAATCAAGACGAAATATCCAAGGGTTAGCGTACCAAAGTACACTCTTTCCAGCGCCAGCTATGAAAGGAATAACCTATCAGTTTTTGCGAAAGTGCAATCAATGGGCGGTAAACCAACGTTTCCCGTGTTATCCAGAGTAGCGAACTCGGACCAGACGCTTTCCATTCAGAAAATGTGCTGCTGTTAACAAACCACGCCCCAGTCTCGCTGTGCCGCAATTCGTGACCAATGTGGTAGTTTTTCCATGGATCTGGTGGAGCCAGCCAACTTCGTATCCTACTCAGCAACTCGTCACCTGCCATTTAATCTCAGCACTTCCGAGCAGTAATGCCAATGATCGCGATAACTGACGTCTCGGCTTGTTCATGTCGCTCGCAATTTGATGAAGGATTTCTAGCGCTCATTTAGACATGGAACCAGCTCTCACAAATAGAACGTACTTAGGTCTTCGCGGACACCGTCTATGGATACTTTCCCGTCTAGAAAGGAGGGTATTCAATACAGCGGATCGCGACCTGAGGTCATTGCTCACCATCCATAAACTCCCTCATATTCTGGACGAGTCCGTGGACAATAGCGAGCGTATGAGCTGCGGTAGTACGGGCCTCGTCATGCGTCAATCGGTCAAGCCTCTCCAGCACTGCCTCGATGTTCTTCTCCTTGAAAATTTTCTTCACGAATTTGACTGTGTGGTGCTGAGCAGAGTAAAACATCGGCAAGAACGGACTCACTTGATCGTCGCTGCTTGAGTCCTGCTGTCACCATAGCGAGCGTGGGAATGAGCTCCACCAGAATCTTGACCACCATCTCGTCCATTGTGGGCGTGGGAGGGATTTGTGTGTAGATATCGAGCCGGTTTAGGACGTGTTCGATCGACTCGAGCAAGTCGGCGAGTGCGTCGCAGTTGAATATTATGCCCTTGGACAACTGAATCACACGGATGTCACCAGGCCATCCACATATGGTCCGGAAATGGCACGTACGTCAAGTAAGATGGCGAGACAAGCCAGTATCGCCTTCGCAGGTGGGGTTGTCTGTAAACAAAGGTTGGTGACGCAAGACATGCAATGAGCCCCTCCTGACGTATCAGGCCAAAGGCGTTGACGGATGTAATTTTGGATAAGATTGATACAATCACCTTGATGGACTCCATGACTTTATCACTTCCTTGAAAATGCCTGAATGCCTGTGCTTGATCTTGCAAAAAGCCAGTAATGGCCTCGACAGTGTCGTAGCTCTGAAGTTTAATGGCGAGCGGATGTTGCGCCAAAGAGACGCCCGTCTTTTTCTCATACGCCTGCAAGGCAGGCTCGAAAAGGGCTTGAAAGCGAGCAGATTCGGATTGGTGAGCCATATCACGGTTAGGAAGGAATGGGGCCTCGAGGAAGGGGACGTGTTGGCTGTGGGGAACTGATGGCGAAAGAGTGGGACGTGCGTGGAGGTTATGGTAAAGGCCAGTTGCACTGCCTCAGCCTCATCGATGTCCTACATATCCGCCCAATACTGTACGCAAGGTGATTGCTTGAAATGGTCCAGTGTGAAGTCGGAGTCCAATTGCCGGACCATGTCTTGCATAGGGTTGTTGGTTGAACATAGTTGGTGAGTGAGGGTCATCGGTCATCCCTAGGAAGAGATTATAAAAGAGTGAGAGGCTCAGGGGCAAAGGCCTGGTGCATCGACATTCCGAATCCAACCAGCTTATGAAATAATTGTAGGGGGTATACACGAATAAGAGACAACGACTTGAAGGTTAAGAAAACGCAAGGTACAAAGCCCTGCTGGAGCCCCTGACACTAGGCCTGTTATTCTGAGCAAGTGGCTACATTAATGTCGAGGAGAATGATTAACACGCTGTGATCAAGGCTTTGACAGGGTAAGATACGTATGTTTGGCCTATTTTTAACGGGAACGAATAATCATGAGCTTGCCGGTCCAGGCGCACCATCGACTGGGCGGCTCCTTTCAGATGGACAATAACGTCGACAGTAAGTATGCGGTGCATCACAGCGAGCGACACCACCTATCGGTTTTCACTCGAGCAAGACGTGTAATGCAAACTCTAAACCATCTCGCGCTCACCGACGTTCTACGCAACATGTATGTGGACTTGTGGTCATTGACACGGGCTTGCGCGGGATAAATTGCCCATGATTGCGTATCGGTGGCTACCCTCACTGGACAGGGAGTCAAGGTGCACGGGGAAGCCAAGATAGAGTAACGCCGCTCACCCTCGCATGTCGTTAACAGATAATCATAAACAGACTGAGCGCGTTTGCGCCGCCATTAAGCCACGGGCATCGCCGGACGCCCCTCCGCGTCTTTGCCAGTCGAGGCGTCCCGGGCGACAACCTCACCCGCAATGAATGGCCACACCTCTTCTGCGTCCCTCCCACCCGTAACACCCATCACCTTGTACTCCCTGCCCATCCCGGCTGCATCCACCAGCCGCGCCGCGGCTTTCCCGAGCGCGTCCGCACGCTCAGATGAAACAGCTACACGTTGCAACGCGTCGACACGCGGGCTGATGCCCATGTTGAGGAGGAACGAACGCTGCGATAGCGGGCCATGCGCTGTCGCTGTAGTATAGGAGATTCTCTCAGATGGGGGTATTGTATGTTGACGACGAGAGAGCGACGTACCAGTCCCTGCCAGAGCTTCGGCAAGGTACGCGAAGTCGACGTTTGCGGTGAGATCCGCCTGGCCGGGGCGATCAAATGGGTCGGCAAGCGCATGGCCCTTGAACGCCTAAACACATATACAAGAGAGCGTCAGGTCGTCCACGTAAAGAATTGGTAGTAACATGAAAAGGACGGACGTACGCGGAATGAGTTCCCGACGGCGTGATCAGTTCCGTAGTCTACTACTAACGCGCTGCCCCCTGCGCCCTCGGAGATGTGCGTGCCAAGCTTACGTGCAGTTTGGAAGGAGGCGGCCGAAACTTCGATGCGCGCCCCGATTGGGAGGGTCGCGAAACGTGGTGACGAGGCGCCAAGTAGAGCTGACACCGGTGAAGGCTCCGTCGCGAGGACAGGGCGGAAACGCGTCAGGTTGGTGGAGAGTGACGCTGATGATAATCGATCATGGGAGAGTGAAGTTGAGGGCGAGGGTGAAAGTTGAGAAGTCTGGACGTCCAGAGGTCTCAGGACAGTTTTGGCGGCTGGGTCGGGAGTAGAGGTGATTAGCACCTCTTTCCAACCTTGATGCGTTTTCTAGGAAATTCGACGAGGTCAGGCCCACATGTTCCAACGTAGTTATGAACGGGCGGCGTACTTCGATGAGATGGAACGGGAGCGCATCGAAAAACTCGTGCGCGACTAGCATGGTATACACGCCATCTGACGTCGGAATATCGTCAATGGATTCATGCCAGTGTAATTCTGGGCCTTTATTGCGATCCCATCCCTGAAGCTTCTTCTCCTGAACGGCACGAAGAGCTGGGCTGGTTTCTACGAGGTGAACATGTTTGACAGACGTGCGGGTATGCGGAAATTGCGACAGTGTCTAAGACCGACTTGACAAACGAAACCGCACAGAAAGTGGGTTTACGCACCCGAAGGATGTCATCCATGAGCGTGCCTCGCCCCGGACCAAGTTCAACCAGCTGGATTTCATGCTTCGCGCCAGAGCTCAAATATTGCGATAATAACCACACGCCCAACAGCTACGCGTCCTCCTGATAGTTCATTACCTTCGTTTCTCCAAGCTAAGTCAATGAGACACCCACCTCACCAAATACTTGGCTGATTTCTGGGCTGGTGATGAAGTCGCCGCGAGCACCGATGACGGCGTTTGCAGGGTTCATATAGTAACCCTCTGTTGGATGGGAGAGGCAATGTTGCATGTATGTTGCGAAGGATATGGGCCCATTCGCCTGTAACCAAAAACAGAGTTCAGACAGACCATTTCGAAGTACCGGGAAGTCGTGACCTTGATGGTGTCCAACATTATTTTTTCGACTGGAGTCACGGGAGTAACCTGTGCTGGTCGGGGATAAGATGGCCGGACATAATGTCGAGATAGAAGAGCGAAGCGATGATTCCTGTGATGTCGAATGAATGTGGAAAGTGAACGGTTGCGGGTAAGGAACATGTTCGTGGTTCGGTTGACTCGAACGGTGACTCAGGTGGCCTTGACTCGGACTCGGACGCGCGCTTCTCGGATATCTCGATCACATATTTTATCGGGCACGAGACCCTCGTCCTCTCCTCCAATCCATCCGCCCTCCAGCCCATCCATCCACCATGGCTACTCGTACGTTCAATCCGATGACGTATGCGCACACTCACACTCTATCCCATCAGGCCTCCAATTCGAAAACAGCAGCGACATCGGCGTCTTCTCCAAGCTCACAAACTCGTACTGCCTCGTCGCCATCCAGGGCAGCACCAACTTTTACTCCGCTTTCGAGGCAGAGCTCAACGAGGTGATCCCCATCGTGCACACCTCCATCGCCGGCACGCGCATCATCGGGCGTCTTACTGCGGGCAACCGCCACGGGCTCCTCGTGCCCTCGACAACGACCGACCAAGAACTACAGCACCTGCGAAATGCGCTCCCGGAGGCCGTCGCCCTTCAGCGCGTCGAAGAGCGGCTCTCCGCCCTCGGAAATGTGATCGCGTGTAACGACCACGTCGCGCTCGTCCACCCCGACGTTGATCGCGAGACGGAGGAGATCATCGCCGACGTTCTCAAAGTCGAGGTGTTCCGCCAGACGATCGCGGACAACGTTCTCGTCGGCTCCTATTGTGCGATCACCAATCAGGGTGGTCTCGTCCATCCAAAGACTTCGGTCCAAGACCAAGACGAGCTTTCCAGTCTATTACAAGTTCCCTTAGTGGTCCGTATTTTTTTATCCCTGTTCATCGTATCACGCGGTTTATGTTCGCTCCTTGTTCTCTCCTCAGGCTGGTACTGTTAATCGAGGATCAGACGTCATAGGTGCCGGGCTGGTTGTCAATGACTGGTGCGCATTCACCGGTCTTGACACCACCGCGACGGAGATCAGCGTTATCGAAGCGACGTTCAGTGCGTGTCTTTGGCGCTTTGTTCCCTCTGTGCACTAACCTTCTCTACCTCTTCCCTTGAACAGAACTTCAGGGCCAAAATTCAAGTGCTGTCGTTGGCGAGATGCGCGACGCGCTCATCGACAGTTGGGCATGAGTTCTACTATCATAGATATATCTCTTGCAGCTATGTCATTGCCGCTCTCTTTTCTCAGGCTGTTGTGCATCATCAATACCTGTAATTTGTACATCTCATCTACCAACTTTGAGCATTTGTTCCAAGAACCAAACAACAGGCATAAATAGGAAAGCGGGGCAAGTAGGCAGTAGGCAGTACTAAGCATCAATTTCATCAGGGGAGGGGGGAATTCACAAATCAACAGCTTTCCAGATCCGAGCCTCTCCCTCTCTACGGTGGACAACTACAGGGTGATCAGTGAGCTTGCGTGCGGCAACGAACTGTCCTATAGCTTTCGGAAGTGGTTCAGATGGCTCGAGCCCCCCCAAGAAGATGTCACATAGCACGGGGAGTACGTTCAAGGTGCTTTCCCCCGTGTGCTGCTTCAGAGTGGGGGCGAGAAGGGGCCACATCGTGTTGGACACATACAGCTCCCGCAAAGAGGTAAACCGTAGTAAAATTTCAAGCCATGGTTCATGGTCTGTATCGTATTGCCATTTCTGTGGGGAAGTTATACTCTCGTGGATGTCGAGCCGTTCTACACTGGATGGGAGAGGTAAGGGTGGGCTGCAGAGCTGTACAACAGACGAAAGCTGCCAATCCGATGGGCTGCATTGGATATGCAGCAAGAGGCTGGGAGTACCCCGGTCAAGGTCAAAAAATTTAAGCTCGACGAAGTGACTGTAAAAGGACAACTCCGCTTGGTTGAACGCCTTGAGCGTTTCCGTGCGATTGATAAACTGGGAGAGTCGTGGAATAGCGAAATTGAGCTGATTGAAAATAATTGCCTCGAGGTTCATGAGTGCAGGGGCATCGATTTGGGAGACCATGTCCTCCAAGTACTCACTAACGCCCTTAAACCGAAAATATATAAGAGCGGGGAGGAGAGCACGTGTGGATGGGACGACACGCCAACTTGATGGATCGGAAGGATGATGCGGGGATTCGAATTCTATGACCAGGTCTGAGAGCATGGTTAATGGTGACAGGTATGCCACCATTTCTCCGGGTGAAATGCACCCAGCACTCGGTAAGGCATGGAGGTTGAGGGCGGTAAGATATGTGGGCGACAAAACAAGTCTCGGTAATGTCAGAAACGAAATGCCGTCCAAGTCGAGACGTTGTAGTCGCGGAGCAGATCCGCCCATGAATGTATCAGGAAGGGCTGCTCCGCCCGTCGACCCAAGGTGGAGACGGGTCAGCGCCGGAAACGGCTCCTGCATCATCGCGACTACTCTTTGCAGTTGACGACACGTAAGGCTGTCGATGGTGATTGCGGTGACACGATCGCGGTGCTCAAGCGCAGCGATCAGGTTATCCTCGTCGACCTCGGAATGGAGGTGTATATATGGTGGTTTTTCTATGATGATGGGTAAGGGTGGCCAGGTATCCAGCATCTTCCTCACAGGCGTATTGGGTGTGCAATGAAGCTGTAAATCCAGGCGGCGCGGCGAGGCAAATAAGACTTGTCTCCACTTTCTGCACACGTGCGCTAGAATATGCCACTCCCACAACGAGTACACGTTTTGGGGGAAATTGGGGAATATCCGATAGAAATCGAATATGTCTAGAAGGATGTTGTCGGGGATGTCGTCGATTGTCGTGCGACCTATACCACGCCACACTGTAACAGTACAAGTCAGCCCGTCGTCCACGCTGGTGCGAAAGGGGATATTACCTCGACGGTATAGTTCACCAGATGGGCCCTCACGACTAGCACGGCACTCGTCCGTCTCTAAGGCTCCAGAGGGACCATCGGTCATGATCGATAAGCCTAGATCACAAGTGAGCGAGAATAGTGGACTGCTATTGGCCAGAATACAAGTGCTTTGAACGTGTCAGAGTGGCAACAAGTTAGACACCCTGGCAGCGGGAGTAGAGAACTACGTGGACATACACAATTGAGATTCGAGCGGTGTCTCGGTGGAGTCTTCGACCTTTAACACTGAACCTTGGAGGGTGATGCCGTTTTCTGGGGGGTCATGGACCGTCGCACTCGCAACTTAAAGTCGAGTCGTGGGTAACAAAAGCCATTGATGCATTGACCATCGAAGCCGAAGAAAATCATGGTCAAGTGTGGGCCGGGCCGACCTCCGAGCCGCGGATGCAACCGTAACCGTAGCAGCTGTTGTTGTCTACCTACTACCTACAGTTTGCCCACCCCTTCACGAATCTACGAAGCAATGCCGTGCAATATCATAACACGACACCTCCTACACACAAAGTCGCTAGCGGGCTGGAAGCGGGATAGAGTGGCGCGATTTCTCTCTATGATAATTGTCGTGATCTCACGCCGATGCTAGCCGAGGCCGTAACTACGAGCACGGTCCGCGCTCATTTACGCGGGAAGACTTGACAAACCGCAACCGGACTTTCAAACACTGTTACAGTTACAGTACGACGACGGCATAGCTTACCAGATGATTGGGCGCGACTTGAACAGTACTCTCCCGTCTCCAATCCTGCAGAGGAACCATCGTCCATAATCGATAATCCTAGGTCGTAAGGAAGCGAGCATGGCGGACTGCTAGTAACCGGATAGGGGTTTTCAGTGTGTCGGTACTGATCAAATACTCTAGCGGTTGGGGCGGTGAACCCCCATAGACATACCTAGGAGAGTTCAATAACGAGGACTCTGTGACGAGATCTTCAAACTTAAACATTGGGCCTGTGTGGAGGTGAGGGACGAAGTAGGGTTGAGCGAGAGCCTGGGGTCGCAACACGGACGGAGCACACTGGCACCTGACGCCGATGAACCTCGGCCACGTGTAGGGGAACTGACTCGGAGTACTGAGTACTGAGGTGTCAACCACCCGTATACAAACAAGTGTCTGCAAGGTCCAGAACATAGAATTAACTTCTAAGGAACAGCTGCCAGGGATGCTCAGCTACAATAACATTATTGCGCCAATGTTTCACCAACTTGATGCAGATCCGATCTGCTTGCTCTGTGCGCTCTCATTTCAGCGGTCGTAACGTGTAACGGTCGCACTGGAGACTTGATATAAACCCGGGTCGTGGACTAACAAAAGAGTAACGCGGTGAACAAAAATTTAGGAATGATGAGATGACCAGTGACGGCGGCCGTAGCGCGCATGTAACTCAACCGCGCACTACCACTCTAATCGCTGTCACGGTGCTCTTTATAGATTAGGAACCGCCGGAATGTCATAACCCTGGTGCCTTTCGACGCTTTGCTCGTTGATCCATGAGCGCTGAGCACTACTGTTAAGTTACCTTTATTCTGCATCGCTCAGAGGGCCGAGCCCAGCACCTTTGTCTCATCCAATCATTCACACCTCTATCGGCAGCAAATCGGCAGTCTCGCAATGACCACCACGGGCTCCTGCCATACTGTTGATAAGACCGACTAGGATTCGTAGTAACGTTCCTAGACACCGTCGCCCTTCAGCGCGTCGAATAGGTCTCGGAAATCCGAACTCATGTAACGACCACGTCGAGGGCCGAGGCTCCGCCCAGAGGTCACAATATCCCGAACAAGGAGGCGTGATTGTGTGGCTTTCACGAACGTTTCCTTGCGACACGTCACCATTAAATTGAGGCAACAACCGGCATCTAGGGCACTGAGATCAGGGAGCGCTATTTTATATAAAATGAACCGTTGTACGTCGTCCAGGTCCAGGTGGCGTTCATGATGACGACTTTATCACAGTAAGGTAGTCGCTACCTGGAGTATGTGCATACCAGACGGAACGACCCACAATGTCTCAAGGTTTCTCGGGTACCTGGTATTAATCACTCCATCCCATCGGAATCCCAATATATGTTGCAGATAGCAATGGTTCCCATAGGTTTCAGAAG
>Ga0307510_10009066_pt1 | contig 11845 bp, 8 predicted proteins | sample 12_EM_MG_FD_207224 | JGI IMG/M metagenome (GOLD analysis project Ga0307510, IMG submission 207224) | Populus trichocarpa ectomycorrhiza microbial communities from riparian zone in the Pacific Northwest, United States - 12_EM | ecosystem: Host-associated > Plants > Roots > Unclassified | place...
TTTCTTTTTGCCCATTTTTTTTTTTTTTTTTTTTTTTAAGACTGGCTCATGAGAGTATAATTTAAACTAAGCGTTAGTTCCTTTTCTAAACTAGTTTATAATACTGGATTCTTTTTTAAAACTAAGCTCATGAGAGGGTAAGTTTTTTTTCTAGATGGAACCCATGAGTGCTTGGGCTCTTTCTACTGGAGCTGGGTCTGGAAACGTTGAGTTTTTGAGTATTTAAAAGGTGTTTTTTAGTTCATTTAAATTTAGATATATCACTGGTTAACTGGGACTGCTTCTGCTCTTATGACTTGTGCCAGGCTGACTTCATTTCAACTGCTGAATCCTGATCATCAAACACTAAAGAAACAACTACGGTCCTACTTATAACTTGTTTAATTTTTATTTTTACAATTTATTATCTCAACTAAATAAAGGTATTGAATTATTTTTCTTCTCCACTTCATTTATTTTTCATTTGATTTTCTCTTACATGCATATTGATTGATTGATTGCCAATATGAAGTGGGAATTTTAGGTTCAGTTCACTACTTTAATTTCATTTCTTTTCTCTCTTTTTTTTTTCAATAAAGTTGATGTTTGGATGCTAATTTATGTAATCTGTTTGCTTTGAGTTGAGAAAATTTCAAAGTTGTAATCTTTTCTTGCCTTAAGGTATTGAATTTATATAGTTCGATGGTTAGATACTCGTATGATTCTTCAAATAATGAAAAACTTCCTTTTCATTTCTTTTGCTTATATGGTTCTGTTTCGCAGGATTTGACGGACAGTGGGGCAGTTGATTTGTTGTTTATGCTGATAATAAGTAACTTCATAGGGTTTCAGCATCCATGGCTGTAAATTAGAAGTGGGTTATTGAAGGAATTTGAGGATAAGGCTAACATGAATAGGATACATAAGATTACTGATCAATGTGATGATAAAGTTGCTGCCGAGGGATCCTCTTCTAGTCAAGGACCCAATGAGATTTTTTATCATGAGATTGCTCAACTCACAAAGCTTAGGTCACGGCCTCATGAGCTTTTGAGCAAGGACATGCCTGGCAGGTCGAGGCTGCCCGTCTCAACTATGAAAATGTTGGTTGGTCGAGAGGGTAACTATTCCGGAAGAGGGAGATTCTCATCCGCAGATAGTTGTCATGTTTTAAGTTGATATTTGCCTGTAAATGGTCCTTGCACGGTAGACCAGTTGGATAGTAGGACTTATGTTTCTCAGTTTTCAGATGATGGTAATCTTTTCGTTGCGGGGTGTCAGGTATTGTTCATTTACTTGGGGCAGAAAATAAAGTTATTATTCTCGACCAGGCATTATTCTTCATAAATAGTTGGGGATACTTAAATTAATGGGACTGTTTGTAACGTAATTTTTTGAGTAAAAACTTTTCTTGTACAACAGGGAAGCCACATTAGGATATATAATGTGGATAAGGGATGGAAAGTTTAGAAGGACATTTTAGCCAAAAGTTTAAGATGGACGATCACTGATGCATGTCTTTCGCCCAATCAGCACTATCTTGTAAGTTTCTGATGATTCTAGATGGAAAAAAGATGTTTATGTATTACTAAGATAGGAAGTAAATTATTGTAGTCATATAGTGTAGTTCAATGCATTAGTTCTGGTTCTCTGGGTTTACTGGAGCCTTTTCATCGCTTATTATACTGTAGTTCAATGCATTAATGCAGGTTCTCTGGGTTTAGTGGAGGACTGTCTCTTTGGCGGACCACCTCTTTTATGACCTGTTACCAAATTACTTAAGTACCGAGCAGAAATTTTCTTTGATTTTGTTTAGCATACAGCTTGGTGGATTATATGCCTGCTGAATCTTGCTATATTGCACATATCATGTCCTGTCTATGACATGTGCCCCTGTTGCACTTGTGTGTGAGTGTGTCTGTGAGAATGTATGATCATCTCTCTATGCATTTTCAGATTCAATCTCTTTGAATTCCGGATTGTGTGGATATCATTTTTTTTTTTATATGGACACGGCTCAAGTGCTCCCTTGTAAAGTAATTTTTTATATTGGCATAAACAGCCTTAAAAAAGGGTTACTTGGTTGTTTTAGGTCCTTATATCTTTTTGGTTGTCTACAATAAGTCAATTTGTCTAATGGCATACTGCAACTTAGCCCAACTTTGGAACTAGGCTTGTTGTTGGCCAGCATAATTTTATTAATTGCTTACAGCTCATCCTTATTTTCCTGTCTAATGGCTTTTACTGTTGCTGTTGATTTTACCAGGATTTATGCAATACTTGAAATAGTTGCACCATATAGGGTAGAAGATAAAACTTGGATTATCTTTTGGGCTTCTATACTATGGCAAATATAATTTACAGGATCTTCCACTTGTGTCTAACCATGCCACTTTTCATTGGGGACGAACTGATTTGTAGACTTGACATGCAATGAGATTTAATTTTATAACTTGGATGCAGTGCATTTCTTTGTTGATTCCATTTACCTTCAATTTTAATGTGCAGGTGTATGCTAGTTTGTCACCTGTTGTCCATATTGTGAATATTGAATCTGCTGCAACAGAGTCACTGGCAAATGTAACGGTATGTGTGCCACGTGCCATGCTTGTTGTGGATTTTTTTTCTTAGTTTCTTATATTTATATGTTATCGTTCAGTGTAGGATGAAAAGGCTAAAATCTTTTCAGCTGTTCTCATATTAGCTTTCATCTTACATAACTATGCCTTTGGATCATCATCTCAGAATTAACATGTTGTATTGCTGTTACAAACGGTGATAGATAGGTTAATTTTATTTATTTAATTTATGCAATGAGTGGGATAATTTTATTTATTTAATTTATGCAATGAGTGTATTGGATGTTCTACCCATGGCTTGAGTGTCTGTATGATGCGTGCTATTTGGTGTGCTATAGGGCACAATTGTTTGGCTAGATGCTATTTAGCACTGTGAAGTAGTCCTTATTCTTGACGGGTGGCCATGTTATCATGGCTATTAAATATCAAGCCATGGTCATGATGCTTGTGATCATCCGATCTGGTAAATGAGATGCTCACTGGAGCACACCATTTTGTGCTACAAAGAGGCAATCCAGCACCTTGAGCTATGGCTCACTTAGCTGTCCTCTTATAGACAGCCATTGATTCCCTAGGGAATTTTAAAGAATATAACTTGGTCCTATGCATTTTGTTTCTTCATTGTTTTAGTGCCACAAAGTGATCGATTAAGATTTGATTACTTAAATCTTACAAAGAGAATATGGTCTTTGGTTTCATTCACATCAAAGTTTCCATATGCAGGAAATTCATGATGGTTTGAATTTTTCTGGCAATGATGACGATGATGATGACTTTGGGATTTTCTCTGTAAAGTTTTCAACTGATGGGTGAGAGCTTGTAGCTGCAAGTAGTGATAATTCAATATATATTTATGATCTCGAAGCAAATAGTTGCAGCCTCCGAGTTCCTGCACATAAGGTATCATACTTGTACGTTTCATCACACGTGGTATATTGATTTTTTGAAAGTTAGAATGTGTTGTTTGTTGGGAATTTATTAAGTAGGTTTGAGTTACATCTAGACAATCTGTAAGCGACTTTCCTCTTGTATTACTACCTCTCAGTATTTTTAGTTTATAGACATAAATGCAATATAAATTGTCTATCTGATTCCTTTGCAACCAAAAACACAAACCATTGCCTACCTATTGACTGATAGATCTATTGTGCATTGCAAAAGACAATATCTTGTTTTGTTCTCAATTTTAATTTGTTAGAAAAATTAGTCATATGGCATATTCATTAGTCCATATTTTAGAGTAAGAAAGCAGCAAGCCAAGTCTGTTGCTTTTCGTACATGGGTTCAAGTGAAGTTTACACTAAATCATACAGTTGCATCATTATTTCTCTTACCTGCACAAAATTTGATGCTTTCCTTTCTTTTTCGTGCTGTCTTTTCTCCCCTTCTCTATCATTTCCCTTCTTTGAATGCAGGGTAGGTCTATATTCAGTGAACTTTTACATGGAACATCTGTGAACCTATTTCTTGGCAAGAGTCATTAAAATGCAGACGTTAAATTTTTGCAACTTACTCTCAAGCAGGGCTTAGTGTTTTTGGGTATGTCATGATCTTATTTTTGTTTCTCATGCAGTCTGATGTTAACACGGTATGTTTTGCGGATGAAGCTGGCCATCTCTTATATTCTGGAAGTGATGATAACCTCTGTAAGGTAAAAGCTATCCATTTGACTTTGAAGATTTAGGTCATCATGTTCCAAAGTGCTACACGATATCCTTTCTTGTTTAACCAGTTTGCAGCTGCCTCACTGTAGGTCGAGCAGAATTTTTATTACCGGTGCCTTGGTAGCTACTGTATGCTACTACAATTGTCAGTTTGTCTCAAGCCATATAAGGCTAACCAGAAACTAAGCCATTTTGAATAAATAATGATGCCTTTTCAAGCCTGCAGAAATTTAACTTGGCACTAATTTTGCATCTCTTAATTGGTATTTTTTTTAATAAAGGAATTTTCACTCATCTTTTATTGTAACTTCTACAGGTGTGGGATAGGCGATGCTTTATCTCAAAAGGGAAAGCAGCAGGGGTCTTGATGGGACATCTAGAAGGCATTACATTCATAGACAGTCGTGGAGATGGCCGGTATTTTATTTCTAATGGAAAGGATCAGACTACCAAGCTATGGGATATTCGAAAGATGTCTTCTAACGCCAAAGATTAGTAAGATTATTGCTTCCTCTCCCCTTCTCCCATCACAAACTTGCACACACATCCCCTAGATTTTTGCTTATATGCTCTTTAATTGCTTCAAGTCTTTCCTCCATGTCTATATTACTATGCTATATTTTTAAACCGTTCTAGTTAGGAATTGATCGTTTCGAATTCTTATTCCATGTGACAAACTTGTAGTTAATACTTTTGGTTGATGGTGAAGCTTCAGTGGAGCCAAGTAGATGTTCAAACTGATCGATGCTAACAATTTTGGAGTTGCATGTTGTTCAATTTATCGTATATGGGTTGGATTGTTAACAGGCAGCTGCAATAGCAATTTTCTATTTTGGTTTTGCAGCTAAACATAAACCTGAAAAAAACAAAATCTAGTTTGGAATTAGGTCAGAATATGTTTACTCTTACAATATGTCATCTCTAGTGTGTAGCATCCTCCAACTTGGCTTTGGAGGCCTTGTTCTACATATTTTTATAAAATTATTTTTCCGAATGAACAAACCTTGTCAGAAGATTGGATTTTCAATGAAAGCAAATGGACTTTTGATGATGAATTAACATATTAAAGATTTTGGGTGGGGGGTGAGCATACATATTTCTAATTTACATTGCTTCATGCACCTAACTGCATTGCTTGAGCGTGTTTTGAGTTTATTGTGTGAAATGACTGAATTTTTAACCCACCCAGATTTTGGAAAGGATTGGAATTACTTGTATCTGAATTGATTGACGCTCTCCTGATATCAATTTTGCTACTGACTTGTCTTTTCAACCAGCACTCCAAAGCGTAGATATTCTGACTGGGATTACAGATGGATGGAGTGCCCACCCCACGCAAAAACATTAAAGCATCCTCATGATCAGTCATTAATTACTTACATAGGTCATTCAATCTTGCGCACGCTCATTCGCTGTTACTTCTCTCCGGAATATAGGTACTAGTCAATTAAATTTGGCTTTGTTGCCTCAGGGCAGATACATGTTTTAATTTTGAGCCATTAAAATTCATGTTCTCTGTCTTGAATTTCCCATGAGCCAGGCCTGATGTCAGTCAAAGGATTGACCCAAGGTGTTATTCTTCCTGTTTATCTGGATTTACCGCTCAGATTACCCTAAAATTAGCTTAGCAGAAACACAAAAACAACTTGGAGTCTTATTACCTAGTTGGCAGCTGAAAGTTTTCCATCGGTAACATTTTTTACTGTGTCAATATTTGGCGAAGTAAGATAAAATGTGTCTGTTGAAATTAGCTTCTAGGTGAAATGGGACAGGACCTATCCAGTACACTGCCTGTTCAACAGTTTGTCTGATTTGGGACATTACTTTATCATCATGATAGTTTGTTTCTATGTGCTGATGATTGCAAGGGTTTCACCAATTTGATTATCACTTGTTGCAGCACCGGCCAGAAGTACATCTACACTGGATCTAGTGATTGTTCTGTTTATATTTATGATCTGGGATGTACTTGAATCAGCGCACTTATTCAAAATCAACGTTGTATTCCTTTGGTAATGTTTTATTTCATAGTTGATGCAGCCAAATGAGATAAGTTTGATATTGTTTGTAGGTGAGTGGAGCCCTAGTTGCAACACTTGATCATCATGAAGGTCTTGTAAGAGATTGTAGTTGGCATCCTTTTTACCCTATGATCGTCAGCTCTTCATGGGACTGTGTCCTTGCCAGATGGGAATTTCCCGGCTGTGGATAAGCACCTGCTCCATCAAGATGAAGGTCTACAGAGGTGGGTTCTCTAGGAAATAGATAACTCAAAGTTGATTGTTTTGTATACATGATTTTGGTTCTCTTCTCCATAGCATGTGATCTATTGCCATTAAAACAAAATGAAACGTGCAGTTGGTGAAGGTAAACAGCATCAGGTTCTTTTTTGTTTGGTGTCATTGATGCGGCTTCTAAATAAACCTAATTGTGACAATGAGTTCAGCAGCTTCATAACATTGTTTCTGGTTACAAACTGCTGGGTGCTGCAGCCACCTTTCTATATGTAGCTAGCTAGCTCGTTACACTCCTGCAGCCTGCACATTCTGTAATCATACTTGCCCTTTTCCCCCTCAAATAAAGTCATAATCATGTAATGGTCGTCCATTTTCCTGCCCTGGAATGGAAAGGAATAATAATACTTTACGTTCTTAAAAAACTTTGAAACTATTCTTGAGGGCAATTCGGATTCTCACTGAAATTTATGAAAAAATTCAGCTCAAAATACTAACATAAATGAAGGGTTTTGGTCAGAGGTGAAAATAAGCGAACACAAGGCTGATAATTATAAAGACATCTACCTTATATTAAATAAAATGGAGGCGTATTTTTATAAATCGGTGTCATTTGAATGTTTTACTTTTCCATGGTAATTGATGCAAGGTTTTTATGTAATGAAAGTTGGCCTCTTGGTGTTGAATAAATAAGAAAAGTGAGAAGAGAGATGAATTAAAGATATGTTTTTTTTATATATAAAAAATTTAAATTAAATGTATTAATCCGTTTCAAGAACCTCAATTAAATCTTTTTAAATAAAAAAACATCAAATCATTCGATATAATTTATAGTTTTTTTTTTTAAAAAAGTCAAGTACCTTGAGAATTTTAAATGAATGTCCAAATATTTAAAATATTTTTTATTTATAATGATGTTATACACGCACACGGGGGTTTCAGTCGGTTCCAATTTCCAAATCCAAGACGACGGCAACACCAAAAAAAGAAAGTAAGAGAAGATGGCATCAGCCACAACAAGAGTGATATTTAGGGTAGTGGTGGGGATTCTAGCCATCCTCGTTCTCTTCTACGTGGGTCGTCCTCTCTACTGGAAAATCTCCGCTACTGTTCAAGAGATCCGCGAGAACAAACGCACCGTCAAACAAGGTCTGTCTGTCTGCATCATCATCATCTCCTTCATCTAATCATTTCTGAGATTCCGAATCTGAATGAATTGTGTTGTTATTATTTTTCACAGGCATCTCTCAGATTGTCTTCGAAGCCCAGAAATCGGTTGGCTGGTTTCACGATGAGTCTGGTTCTGGAGCCCGCCAGAATCGGCGAGTCAGGTCGCTCTTTTAATTTTTAAACCTTTTTCTTTTATTTTTTAATTAGTGCTTAATAAATTATTATTATTAGTATGTGTAAGATCTGCTTCTTTGGTGTACTGTAATGGTTTACGAAGGGTTTTATTGAAATAATAAAAGAGTAACTGAACTAATTAGAAATAAATACATCAATAAAATTATTAGTGCTTGCTTTTGCTTGACTTAAGGTTAATTGCATTGATGATACTTGAATTTTGATTAATTGTATTTTATTGCTAATATTTGTCAGAACTCTTCATATACACCCATTTATTTATACATATCATCTCTAGCACTTAGGCTTGATTCATTAATCCACAACATTGCAGCCTGCAAATGTTAGAATGATCTTCGGAGCATTGCTTTGCATTTTGTTGAGTGAGTGAAACATCATAGTCATGAAACTCGGTCTAACCTAGCGGATCAACTTGGTGACATAGCGGATCAAAACATAGTCTAGGTTTCACTTCAAATTGTTTTTTTTTTAGGTCATTTTAGTTTTAAAAAATCATTCCCTTAAAGGGGTTTTTTTTTTTTTTATAAAAAAAAGCATAGCTTGGGTTGCCCCACTAATTTGCTAGTCAATCTGCTCAACCACAACATGGATTTTTTTGGGCTGAGTTGATCTCGAGTTGGGTTTTATAACTAAAGAAAGAAAACAGACTTGCTTCAGATGCATCTTCTATGCACAAAAACATGGATTCGCTCGGATTTTGACAATCAAAATGCTCAGATTAACTTTCTCCCCTTCTGGTATGAGAAAGCAAGTTTTTAAATACAAAATTTGACCATCTACATATGTATATACAAGTGCTCTCAATCAAGCAATCCCATCCTGATATGAGAAAGCTGACAAGCTATATGTTCTTTACCCACTGGTCATTCATCATGCTTGCGAAGGCAACATTAGAAAAGAGGCAGCCATTTACATTTTCTTTTAACCCAACAAAAAATAAAATGAAAAACAAAATGCTTTCCTGATTTATTAAAGAATTATTGAAGAGTTTTAGCCATTTTATGGCCGAAGCAATAAGGCCTGTAACCTGTCCGGCTTTCAAATGTGACAGGGAGATACTCAAAGTCGAAGTTCAAATACTTGATGTTAGAGGATTTAGAGCCTGCTTGGCTGGCTATGTAATGAATGCTTTTGGTTTCTTTTGGAGCGTGGGGCCTTCTCAAAACCCTAAGAAAGAAGTATTCAGCAACAATCCCATATTTGTTCCATGTATATATATCCTCTCTTTGAAAAATCGATAACAAAACTTGAACTTAATACTTTCGAACTGAATTAATTTTTTCCTCCCCGACTGAGCCAACTCCTTGGGAACGATTGGGGCGTTACGAGCATGCTAGGGTGTTATGCCAAGTCCCTTGAACTTCCTACCAAGCTAGTGTTATGCCAGGATCCCTTAAACTTTCAACCAAATTACGCTACAGATTAGCTGTGTCAATTATTTCAAGAACATCATGGAGACAAGACGATAGAATTGTCTCGAATCTCAATTTGCCCGACCGACAACCCAATTAATCAAAGAACAGGAATGCTAGTTGACACGGCTTGGGAAATATCAGATCTAGATTTTGGTCGGAAGGTTATGTGCAGTTGCAATTCTGAATCCAATCACATTGAGAAGTTAGGGGCCTAATAAATCTGATTTGACCAAGGAGATGATATTTCGAGCTGGCCTTGATGAACATGCCAATGCGGATCTAATCTAAAGTTAACCTCTACTTATGATTTGGTTTGAAAGGAGAAATTTATTGAGCAAGAATATTTCAATTTTTTTCCCACGATTAAGGATCGGTGCCTGTCCCCTCGGCTTCGGAGACATCCAATGACATAGAAAGTGGTATTAATCACTCTAGTTGATTTGGTAGATATATTTATAGAATAGATAGATAAAATCAAGTTAAAAAAAAATAATATGGACACATCAAATGATTTTTTTAATAAAAATAGATATAAGTTATGATCATAGTTGAGTTGAGATATGTTTGTTTGGGAATGTAGTTTAAATTGCTTTTTACTTAAAAATTATTAAAATAATATATATTTTTTATTTTTTTAAATTATTTTTAAAATCATTGTATCAAAATGATCTAAAAATACTAAAAAAATATTAATTTAAAATAAAAAAATAAAAAAAAATTAATTTTTTTAAAAATACTTTTAAAACACAAATACAATTAAAAATTTATCTAAACTTTCTATAAGCTCTGTTTTTTTTTAAGAAGTTAACATTAGTCGAGATCGAGGTATTGCGTTTTGAAAATATGTTTAAAATTTTTTGAATTTATTAGAAAACTAAATAAAATGGGTACGTACGCAACATCTGTTTCCCATCACATCCTCAATTAATTAACATTCGTACATTCAATGAATGAAGTCAGAGAAGTGGAAGTACTAACTCTTTACATCACATGGGAGAAGTGAGAACGATGATTACACCTATCTATGGCAATGAATGGTCAGTAGCGTTCGAAGGAACATACATACAATCGAAGACTCTGTGGGTACGATTGGACGATACATGCATGCTAGCATGTTGTGCCGAGATCCCTCAAGACTTTCAGCCAAACAGATCAAATTATTTTAAGTACTTTATGGAGACAATATGATAGAGTTGTCTCAGATCTTAATTAATTTGCCTCACCGACAACCCAGTTAATCGAAGAACAGGAGTGCTTATTGTCACGGCTTGGGAGATGTCAGAACAAGATTATTGGATTTTTTTAAGAAGGTTCGCCTGTAGTTGCAATTCTGAATCCATTCACACTGAGAAGCTGATGGCCCCGAATCTGACTTGACTAAGGAGATGATCTAGGAGGGGGGGCTGGACTTGATGAACACAATTAAGGATCGGTGACTGCCTCTTCAGCTTCGGAGACATCCTCTAACATGGAGTGGTAGTCATTACACTCAAATTTTTTCAAGATTCGAAGATAATGAATGACCGGGATATTCGAAGACTATTTATATAATAACTAGGGTTTGGCATAATTTTGACGGGTTGAGGGCGATGCTATTGTTCTTATTGCGAGCGATTGTTATTATTTCGATCACTCTCGAATAGCGATTGTGAGGTATTTATGTTGAATTTTTAGTATAGATTGACAAATTAAGTTCAGGAAGAAATCCAGACGTAATGGGAAAATAAAGGGGTGTTTGGTTTGGTTTTTTTGGTGGGATTCATATAAAAAAACATGTAAAAAACATGTATTTTTATTTTTATAAAATATAATTTATACTTTAAAAGATTATAATCTTAAAAAAAAACTATCTTATTTTCAAGCCAAACACCATGAGATAACACATTATTCGAGTAACCTAGATGCTGTCGGAGTAAATGATATCGCGGTGATAATCTTTGATTGTTCAAAGGCAATGAATGGACCCAGTAGCATTGGAAGGACAAAAACAATCGAAGACTATTCACCACATGACAATTTACGAGCCAGACAAAAATTTCAATCTTGTTTTTTAATTTGGTTCAATTGAATGGTGTTTGGGAGTGTTTAAGGGTGTTTTACTTTAAAAATATTAAATTAATGTATTTTTTAATTGTTTTGATGTGTTAATATAAAAAATTAAAAAGATTAAAAAAAATTAATTTTATATATTTTTAAACGAAAATAACTTTTAAAAATTATAGTCCACCGGAACGTCAAATACATGGAGAGTCCATCGAATAAGGGGCCCGCATTCTATTTTAGTCTCATAAAAGTTTGATGGTTTCGAGATATAAATAATATATTTTTTATTTTATTTTTATAGTCAATATTTTGGATTTAACGATGTTGATTATAAGGCCTGCAGAGTCGTTAGTAAATCAAGTCCTGCGTGATGATTACGTCTAACCTACAATATTAATTAATAATCTCGAAGCTCCCATCAGTTATTCAAAGGACACCTTGCACATCGACTCATCTCAAGGCTCAAGCTTCCAGTTTTGGCTTGGAACGCGCTTTTTCTTCGGCTCCATGTTGCCCTCCATTAATGTGTATGCACGTGGTCCTCGAAGTCAATAAAACAAATAATA
>Ga0307510_10009067_pt1 | contig 11845 bp, 15 predicted proteins | sample 12_EM_MG_FD_207224 | JGI IMG/M metagenome (GOLD analysis project Ga0307510, IMG submission 207224) | Populus trichocarpa ectomycorrhiza microbial communities from riparian zone in the Pacific Northwest, United States - 12_EM | ecosystem: Host-associated > Plants > Roots > Unclassified | place...
GCTTCTTCATACCGAAGGGTGAGTCTTGGTTCCAGAACGAATATGCTACAGCGTTTGCCCACGTATCAATTTCCCAGGCGCGGTGGTGATCCCCAACACGTGGTGAGTTTTCAAGTTATACTCTGTGCTCTCTGAGTGACTTCGACTCTTCTCAGGGCAATCTTGAATGACCCGGCCACCTATCCCGAGCCGGATGTGTTCAAACCGGAACGTTTTTTAAACACAGATGGAAGCCTGCGGGACGATCCTATGCTGACATTTGCATTTGGGTATGGAAAACGGATCTGCCCTGGAAAGCACGTTGCAGACGCAACGTTGTTTATGTCAATTGCGTCTTTGTTCTCGGTATTTACCATCAAGAAAGGGAGGGACGGATGGGACAAACTCTCTGCTTACACGTATACGGGCGCTCTCGCAAAGTGATTGTTCGATTGTTGGTTTTGTAATCTTTCGGATACGCTAATCGTTGTTCCAGTTATCCGAAACCGTTTCCGTGCTCTTTCATTCCCAGAGATGGACGGGCACAAGAGCTTATTCTTGCTCATACCATGGCGCGGTGACTTATGATGGCGATTGACTCTCCACGGAAGTTCTGTTGAGGACGTCCACTACGCCACTACGTGTCTTTCATGTACTTATGACCATGTAGCCCGCAGTGTATGTCGATGAACAAACCTGATAGACCTCTGTGTTTGCGTACGCTTCATCGATAATTATATAGATACCGGCTCTTCTTTCCTTCCGAAATCGACGCAGGGCAAGCTGTTCTTTGTAGGATAATTCGGAGACTCGAGGTGAAGCATTTCTCAAGTTGTACCTTCCTTCGAACTCTGCTACGGCAGTGTGTAGGCTTTGGGTTTCAGTACGTTCAGTACACAAAGGGTGGTCGTCTTCGACTTCAACGATGTGTGGCATTGTGAAGGATAGGGGCTATGTGAGATTTGGGGAGCGCACGATACTCGTGGAGCGCGCGTATGTAATGTCAATGTCATTATATTATGGATAGCCATTAGGCTCCAGGGCCCATAACGTGTCGGTGATAAAACACAACAGGTTATGGGCCGGAACCTAATAACTATCTTTCTTCCTAAGTATTCTGCTTTTCACCTCCCCCTCGGTGGTCCCGCAACTGATATGAGATCACATTAGCTTTCCCTCCATTGTTGGGTGTCTTGGGAGCCAATATATCTGGGTTAGCGAGCGGGAGAATGAGAGAAGAGGGCACGCAGAGATGGGAGTGGAACACCCACTCGCTCAGGAGGCTGAGTTATGTCGCCGTCGGAGGCAACAATATACATATATGGTGCTGGGTGCGTAAGCAGCATCGGTGCGCTCGTATCTCGTATCAAATTTGCGCTATCCCAACAGGGTGGCCTTTTTTCGATCTAAATAGCTACTTCCGAGATCAATTGGCGAAGTGAATCTATTTGATAAAACATGGGTAAAGGGTCCGGGTCAGCAAATCTCAGACCCGTCTTCGTGAGCGTGAGCGACAAAACACATCACCGCACACGCACACAATGTCAGCTTGCCAAGATAAACTTAGGTCTGCATGAGAACTTCGTTCGAAAGAAGTGGAGTCGTTGGACTACTATAGTCCGAGGCGTAACGGAGGCAGCTCAGTGCCATGAACTGATGTGGTTGCGGGCGTTGCAATTGATTTGGCGGATCGGACGAAGGCATTTCTGGTCTGTTAGACTGTAAAAGGCGTTGAGTCCTGTTTTTGTATGCCCCTGTACTGGCGTGATACCAGGAGATCAAAGGCGATCTTTGCAGTGCGGCAATTGTGGTGTCAACTGCCAAGAACCTGCGAACGCGGAGAAGGCCGAGGTGCACAGGCCACGTGCGTGAGGATTAATGGGGCTCTGCCACGCTGTCGCAACTTGAATCTTCTGAGCTTCTGAGGATCACACGGGCACTACCATTGGCGGTATAAAATGCTAAGCTATCCTGTTGTCGCCTTCTCCTCATTCGCTTTGGATCTGGTGGATTAGATATCTTCGGAAAGAGCATGACTTATCCAACAGTCATCGTCAATCTTTTCGTTGCACTACTGTCCCTTGCCGCTATCCAGGGGATCCGCGATCATCGAAGACGAGGAGGACGACCCTATCCCCCTGGCCCACGGCCCTTACCAATCATCGGCAATCTTCTCCATATTCCAAAACAGTTTTCATGGCTCGCCTACAAAATTTTCTGAAACATATGGTAACCACTCGTTCGCTAGCAGCAGAGGTTGCTCTTCTGACAAAAGTTGTGCAGGGAATATCCTGTCTTTTCATATTTTTGGCAAGGTCATCGTCGTATTGAACACCGCAAAAGCCGCCAAGGATCTCCTCGAAAAGCGCGGAGCGATTTATTCCGATCGAACTGTGATGCCGTTCTACGAAATGTGGGTGCTGGAGTCCTTTACGCGGGCGGTCTTGGCTCACAACGAAGGTCAGGATGGAGTGGGACTGGGTTATGCAAGCTGAAAGAAGCGACGACCGTTGGCGCCAAGCGCGCAGGGTGCTTGACCGCGGCCTTCGCCCGGGCGCTGCAGCCTTATACCGCCCGATTATACAGGCGAGGACCCGTATACTCCTTTCCCGGCTACTCGAAATCCCGCATCAGTGGGAGGATCATATCGGCCTGTCAGTGGGCTTCCTCACGGACTCACATTACGTTCCTGAAATCTGAAATAGCTGACAAATGTTCAGCCTTCAAGGGGAGTTGATCCTCGCTGTGACATATGGATATCAAGTGCGCGGTCGCGATGATAGAATGATAGATGCTGCCAAAAGGAGAAATGACTTCGCCATCGGAAAGATTCTTCCAGGTGCTTTGCTCGTCAATCAGATTCCTCTTTGTGCGTAATTTTGCCTTCACGCGATATGATGGTCACAGCACATTCTTTCAGTACGCTACATCCCTGAGTGGTTGCCATGGTTTAGCTATAAACCATTGGCACGCGTAGGCCGTGAACTTGGGAATCAGGTCATATATCCCCCAATCCGATTCGTGAAGGAAAGTATGGTGAGTGATCGTTTATGTGAATATGGGCGTATCATTGCAAAGTGGCCCACGAAATCTGTTATAGCTCAATGGCACGGCGCTTCCCTCGCTTGCTCTCGAGAATCTCCAGGACTTGGAGAATTTGAAACTAAGCGGACCTGAACGTGATAAGACAGAGGAAATGATTGCCGGTGCTCTAGCATCGATGTACTCAGGTCAGTACCCACTATGGTTCTTAGAAGATTTAATTTAAAAAGTTCTTTGAAGCCGGAACTGACACTGTAAGTCGATGGACAAGTACATTCAAACCTATTGATGATGGGAGCTTCCCCACCATCCATAGACCGTTGGGGCCATAAAAACGTTTCTCGTTGCAATGTTATTTTACCCTGATATACAGAGGAAGGCACAGAGCGAACTTGATTCTGTTGTAGGGCGAGAGCGGCTTCCAACTTTCGAGGATCGTCCAGGGCTACCATTTGTCGACGCAATCTGCAAGGAGGTTTTGAGATGGCGTCCTGTCTCTCCTCTTGGTTCGTTTCCCCAATTGCTACTGGTTTGCGATAGGATCGTGACTATGTCATCTTGACTGGTAGCTATCCCGCATGCGGTCACAGAAGATGACCTGTACGCAGGTTTCTTCATACCCAAGGGTGAGTCCTGATTCCCGGATGATCTGCTCGATTTTTGCCCACGTACTAATTTCCCAGGCGCGGTGGTGATCCCAAATACGTGGTGGGTTATATCGCGCCCGCTCTCTGAGCAACTTCAACTCTTCATAGGGCAATCTTGCATGACCCTGTCACCTATCCCGAGCCAGATATTTTCAAGCCGGAACGATTTTTGAACGCAGATGGAAGTTTGCGCGATGATCCTACTCTGATATCAGTGTTTGGGTATGGCAAACGGATCTGCCCCGGAAGGCACTTCGTCGATGCATCGTTGTTTATTTTTATCGCTTCTTTGCTCTCGGTCTTCAACGTGGAGAGAGGGAGAGAGGGCGGGGATAAACTTTCTGATTACACATATACCGGCGGCGCTATCATAAGGTAACTGTCCGATAGTTTCTCAGAGGATCAGAGGGTCTGACAGTCCTTCTAGTTTTCCGAATCCGTTTCCGTGTTCTTTCGTCCCCAGAGATAAAAGGGCACGAGAGCTTATTCTTGCAGATACCATGACGTGTTGATTTATGAGCGCAAACTGTATCTCTCAAACTTTCTATCAGCGCATCTGTTTCGTGTTTTGTATCTACTTTGAGGCTCACATACAGTTGGCAGTGTACATCCATTTTTCAATCTTCGTTAGGCGCTACTGGTCTAGAGGGTGCGCACCGCCAAATCCACAATGTAATGATTGAACAACTCCAACTTGAAGTTGATCAGTAAAACGTTTCTGGCAAGAGGAATCCGACGGCATATTAAGGCCATACCCGAGCAGAGATTGAGTGGGAGGTTCGCCGCATGCTCCTAAGCTTACTACTGACTTGTTGGTGCTCACATATCGGATGCTAGCTTAGTCCTGTGACCAGACCGTGATAATAGCCTCTGCAGGGAATTACACCAGCAGCGTTTTGACTGCTCCGAGTCGTAGACGCTCAGCCTCCCACCATCAACTGTGGGCTCGAGTAGATATGGTCAATTGATCTCCCAACGATGAAAACCATTGAAATCTTGATAACATACCTGAAGCTGTCGACCACCATGTGCACTCTCATTGAATAACACTCAGGCTACTGGAACACTCCACATGATTGGTGAGCTGGTAACGGGATCTCCGAGATCCGTCAGCTGCCTGGGAAACGAGTCAGATTTTGGGGGAAATGTCAGTCTCATCGCATGGCATTTAGCTGGGCTGGGAAGAACCTCGGTGGCTCCATGGGTGTCTTCATTCATCAAGGCTAGTACGACCTTGTAATTTTCGTTGCTCGTTCGTACGAAGGACAGTCAAAGAAACCGAAAGTCCGACGGTCGGCCCGTCTGAGTGAGTCCGGTTGGCCGAATTGAAGACCGTACATTCATGTACGTATCATGAGTGCGTCCCTGTCGGTCTATGCCAGAGGGTCGGGTCCATGATCTATCTTAGCTTCGCGCGGATAAATGGATAATGTTGCGACGTAGCGGAAGTGCATGTAATTTGTGTAGATTGACGCCTGCGCGGACTCAAGTTGTCTCCGGCACTCAGGCTCGTGTTGGAGCCTGAGGGTGGAAAGCAGACGGCGTCAGAATACCACCGAACTCATCCAATTTACCCTTATAGACGCATACTCCTCTCTTCCGAAAAGAGGCTATCAGATGATAGTGGGGGCCCGGGCGTGGATGGAAAGTCCGAGTCGGCGGAGGTTGCCAGTGGCCGCGGGCCGCGGCATGCAGACGACTTGCGCGTTTAAGCACTGCAAAAAATACCGAGAGGGCTCTGCTTGGAGTCACTATCAGTAGTATGGTTGTGTTGTATTTCTGCGGGCGGCGGTGCTGGTGCTGGGGTTTGCGTGCCAAGGCGGCAAATACCGAACCGAAGCTCCTGAACTCCAGGAAATGAAGTCGCTAGCAGAGCCGTGGATACGATAAAGCTGGCGGTCTCAAACGTGCATATACAGGACCGTATGAGCCTGATCATTATTTCGGTTGAAGTGTCACGTAGTCGCTGCACGTTCGGTGTAATGCAAAGAGGTCTTCAATTGGCGATGTACGAGATCCCCGCACGAGTTGAGGGCACGGTGTTGTTGGACGACGTCCAACAAACATCATCATGATAGAGGATCGGAGTTGCTTCAAACGCGGGTTCCAACCGAACAGCGAACAGCCAGCTGGCTGTGTGGTATGTAGCGTCTTACACGGAGATCCACAATGTCCCGTCCCTGCTCCACTGGCAGACCAGTGTCCGTGTAGTAAAAAAAACGGCGCTAGACCTGGACGCAATCTGGAATTCTGGATGGGTATTGCATACCTAGTACTAGTAATCGGTCGTTTCCAATATTTCGAAGACGGTCAATAATCGCAGCAAAAGGATCGCCCCAACCTCAGACCCACTGGCAGAAAGCTTTGTCACCTACTAGCTCGTCCGAGTCCTTGTTTTGTAGTGCAGCGACGCCGTGCGCCCAAACATTTGGTGGCCACACCTCTAAAAGAGGGTTGGTCTGCTGCGTCCTTCCATCTGCTCCCCATAACCCTTGACCTCTACGAATGTGCCCTTCTGTTGCGAGATGTCCTGGTTGATTCCCGAGGGATACACGCCCTTTACGGAGGGCACGAATCTTGGAACGGATACGGCAGAAGGCCCGGGTGTGCGCGGTGTACCAGCAGGAGCAGGAGTCACGGAGCATTGGCCCGCTGGTACTCGAGCCCGGAGAGGGGGACCTTTTTCCCAAGCAAGAGTGATCGTGTGAGCCAAGGTCAGCCGGCCCGAGGACGGAAGTTCGGCGCCGCGATACCGATCTGACGTGGTCACCCTTACGAGCGGACCAACCATCGCGGTCTTTGGTGAGAGCGAAGATCATTGGCGCCGAGACGAACCTCCTGCCATGCGAACAGCGTCACGGGGCTCTCCAGTGACCTCCGACTCGCCTTCTCTTACTTTCATTCGATATATCCTTGTCCTTCCCTCACCGTCTTCTACCCCTGTCAAGGCTGTCAAAGTGTAACACCGTTAACACGCCCGAAGACGTGTTGGTGAGATAGAGGTTTGGTTGTGAGACTGAAACCTTCTTAAGAACTTCACGCAATAGAACCAGCCCAAATGTGGTGTTGTATTGCGAAGTTAACGTAAAGAAAGTGTCTGCTCCTACAGCTCCAGAGTGGAGGAGTGGGGCTTTATATACATGCAGTAATTACTGTAATTAATTGTTGCGTCGTGACCGGTCGGTCAAAGGGCACCGAAGTGAGGTGACCAAATGGTCTCCTCATATGGCCCAACATCACTGTGCGTGCTGCAAAGCAACCGCTCATTTTACGAGCACTGAGGTGAGATGGCCAAATGGCCTCACCCTGTAACGTGTAATTGCACGGGCATAATTGCGCGTGCTCGTGATTTGTGTTTGTGCACATGCGATGTTGATGTAGTAAGGTGACCAATGGTATCGGCCGCCTTACACAAAGTTCTCACTTCGACACGTCTCCTCGCACTACCGAGCGACCTCGACCTTGATTCCACTTCGCCCTCTCATAAGGAGGTCGCTTGAATGGTCCGTGGTGGCGAATCAGACGTGGCGTCGTTCGTTTCACTATCTCCACTATCTCCACGTTCTCACACGTGACAACTTCCATTTCGGCGCTTCGTCGTGTTCCTGATATTCAAATCCTCATCACTCATCAACATCCCGGTTCTGCCAGGCCGTAATGTTGATTTCATGCGGGCGGGCAAAACGGGGCCCTTTATTGGGGGTCCAACGCACGCATGGCCCCGTTACTGCTACGCTGCACTACTCCTCAGGAAAACAAGAGAGAAGTGGAAAACATGACGCTAAAATTCTGCATTCCTCACACCTCACAACTTGAAGCACGTCGGGCCACGTCGGGCGAACTCGGTCAGTGATCGCTCACTTGACACAAAAGCGCCGCGTCACTGCCCGATTGGGTTTCAGCCGTCTTCTCAGCCATCACACATGTAAGGCTCAGTGTAGCTCGTATAAAATCGGCACCTTAAAGCGTTATGATATGAATGACCTGTCCCCATATCTCTGTTCATCTCGGTTGGCTCAGTTCGCATTGTTCACAATTGACGAGCATGGCCTACCACCTATCATCCATCGCTGATGTCTTCGCTATTCTATTGTTCCTCGCCGCTATCCGGGCTCTCCGTGATAATAGAAGGCGTAGAGGGCTACCCTATCCCCCCGGGCCACGACCCCTACCTATCATCGGCAATATGCTTGATATTCCAAAGCAGTTTTCCTGGCTGGCATATTCTAAATTCTCGAAAACATATGGTACCCCTCTCTCTTTCGCAGAAGTCCTCTTCTAAAACGAATATCAGGGGACGTCTTGTCATTCCAACTTTTTGGGCAGGTCATTGTCGTATTGAACACCACCAAAGCTGCCAAGGATCTTCTTGACAAGCGTCCAGCTATTTACTCTGATCGCCCCCGGACGCCAATTTACGAAATGTATGTGTTGGACACTTCCGTGTGGGGTTTCGACTCACGTCAACCAGGATGGGATGGAGCTGGGTTTTGGCACTCGCAAGAAGCAATGAACGTTGGCGTCTAGGACGCCGGATGCTTGACCGTAGCCTTCGCCCAGCTGCCACAGCTTCCTATCTCCCGACGATACAGGCAAGGGCACGTGTATTCCTTTCTCGGATGTTGGAAAACTCGCACCAGTGGGAGGGCCATCTCGACCTGTCCGTAGGGTTTGCATCGTACGTGCATCATCTTTCTGATATACCTCGCGATTTTTAGCCTTCATGGGGAATTGATTCTCGCCATGACATATGGATATCAAGTGCATGGGCACGACGATAAGCTGCTTGTCGCTGCCAAAAAGAGGAATAAGTACGGAACTGAAAAGATCCTTCCGGGTACTTTGCTTGTCAATCAGATCCCCCTCTGTTTGTATTTCCCCCCCCTTTTTTTGCACATCAGCAGCACGATTGACTTGGCACATACCCTTCAGTACGCCACATTCCCGAGTGGTTACCGTGGTTTACCTACAAGCCACTGATACGTATCGGTCAAGAGCTAGGAAATCAGGTCGTACATCCTCCGATGCGATTCGTTAAGGAAAGTATGGCAAGTAACTATTTCTTTCGCCATATCAATATCTCAAAATGGCTGACAAAACATGTTGCAGCTCAATGGCTCCGCGCGTCCCTCGCTTGCCCTTGAGAATCTCCGGGAACTGGAGGACCAGAAATTAAATGGACCTGATCGTAACAAGGCGGAGGAGGCGTTGGCCGGTGCGTTAGCTTCCATGTATTCAGGTTAGTACCCACTACGGTGCACGGTCCTGCTAGTGGTTGAAATAATGCTTTAAAGCTGGATTCGACACTGTAAGTCGGTGGATGAGGGTGTTCAAACTTGTAGACGGGTCAGAGCCTAAACATTATTCTCTAGACCGTTGCCTCCTTCAAGTGGTTTCTCGTGGCAATGTTGCTCTCTCCTGACATACAGAAGAAGGCGCAGGACGAGCTTGATTCTGTGATAGGACGAGACAGGCTTCCGACTTTCGAGGATCGTCCAAGGTTGCCATATGTTGACGCAGTGTGCAAGGAGGTCCTGAGGTGGCATCCCGTCCTTCCTGCTGGTGAGTCTATTCAGTAACTCTTCATGCGAAGTATCGGAGCTTCATTGCGTCAATTACCATCTTCACTGGCAGGGCTTCCACATATGGCAACTCAAGATGACATCTATGAAGGCTTCTTCATACCTAAGGGTGAGTCCGGATTTCTTAACGAATATCCTACGACTTATGCCCATGCATATTTTTCCAGGCGCGGTGATGATATCAAATACTTGGTGAGTTTATCTTGTCTGCGCTTATAGAGAATCCTGACGTCTTCTCAGGATGATTTTCCGTGACCCCACCCTTTATCCTGAACCAGATCTCTTCAAGCCGGAGCGATACCTGAGTCCAGACGGAGCATTGCGCGAAGATCCCGTCCTGACCTCCCTGTTTGGGTTCGGAAAACGGATCTGCCCTGGAAGGCATTTTGCCGATGCTTCGTTATTTATTTCTATCGCGTCTTTGTTATCTGTTTTCAATATCGAGAGAGGGAGAGGTGGTGGGGATAAGCGTTCTGACTACACGTATACTGGGGTCTCTATCGTAAGGTAATTACTGTCTTGTTTCTCAGAGGCTCAGAAGGGTTGACAGTCTTTACAGTGTTCCGAATCCGTTTCCGTGTTCTTTTGTCCCCAGAGATAAAAGGGCCCGAGAGCTTATTCTCACCGATGCCATGATGTCGTGGTGATTAATTACCACGATCGTTTCTCTCATCTATCTACTAAGGACGTCTCACGACTTCACATACGGCTTGTAGTGTACGTCTGCTTTTATGTGTTATGTGTTCCAGAGTAAAAGCGGTGGACAAAAACCGGGCAATCTCGAGTGTTTGAAATATATACAGCGTTGTCATGCAAGGCTAAAGACTTCACTTCGTGCCACGATGTCACCCGGAGTATGTCGGTAGCTTCCGCTAAGGAAATCCAAAGATACCATCGAGGTCATGCTATGCAACGCCATGTCATACGTCCGTGCGCAGAATAGGTACTGTAATGTCTCGATGGCTATTCGAGGTCTCTTCGTGGGACAGAACAGCGACCGATGCAAGTACTGTAGTTGTTCTGTGTATATCAAGGTTACGCCAACGCGTGCTCCAAGAACTACCCAAGCTTCTTCTGACAGTGGCGGGCTATGAAGACCAGGTTTGATAGCGCGGTTTCGTCGACCAATTGTTGTAGAACCGCCATTTGCACCGAGAGGCGGATCTTCGTTGTCAACAACGCTTTTACCACTGAATTTGGCGACCGTGGACCCGAGCTGTCGAACGTAATTCTTATTCTTGCGATCCTGTGGCATGGAAGTTCTGCGATGATTGTCAGCGGTATCAGTTTCCGCGATCTCTTCCACTCCTCTGCGATGGTATACTGTCTAACGACTTCAAGTTATGGTAAGGGAGCAACTTGAAAAATGAAGAACTCGGTCACGAAGCCCGATACGGTTAAATGGGCGAAGATACCACACCCTAAGTCTCGACACCGGCTGACAGTGCTCCTTGGCGCAGTGCAGTGGACCAATAGAGCGAGTGGAGACGGATCGCAAGGGTTAGCAAACTAGTGGCTCCGAAGCAGTATCTCCGGTTATTCCGGTAAAGGCATTGGGTTATACCCCACTGCGCCGAAAACAAGTGCTGTGGGACACTACATCAACGTGTCATCAACGCGTACCAACGTCTCAACATATAAACATATAAACATGCATATTTCAACGCGTCAACGTCAACCCAGGTCAATGCTCGCAGGCCATTTCACATAGTCATGTGATGTCCACGGAATGGGCCAGGTGGTCGCCATACAGCCCGTACTACTACTGTAGTAGTATTGTAGCATAGGTGGTTAGTCCACGCTTGTGAGTTCGGAGGTTGGTCTGAGATCAGAGAAAAGAGTGACAAAGTGGGGCTTAATTGCCTCTCTTGCCCTCCCTTTGCGAGGCCAGGCGAGAGGGTTTTATATACGCGAGTAAAGACGACTACTCTACACGCGAGGTGAGTTAAGGGGGGAAAAGGAGGGTGAAAAACAGGAGAGCAAAGCAAAGGCAAATGCGGTCGCGCGGCGACGACGAGGAGGGGGAAAAGTCATTCAATAAAAAGGGAAAGTATAAAATGGACAGCGGAAGGTCCAAGGTAAAAGGGGAACAAGGGAGCGTACGAATGAGGGCTCTTGATAGGTTCCATGTACAGTAAAAATTCCTTCCAACGTAGACGTGTCCTAGACTTGCAAGGGGCCGTGCTCGACGCGTCGACGTGGACCGATGGGATTGTCGAGGTGGCGCGCGTTCATGGCGTGTCTTGGGCGATCTGCGTGTCTTCGGCCATAAGGATTGGGGTGCAACGAGAGGGACTTGACTGTGTTGGGATAGGCTTCGATCGAGTGGCAATGAGGGTGGATAGGAAAGATTCAAGTTGGAGAAGGCAGGGCTCGGCGTGGTCGGCTCACAGAGGGCGCCACGTGGTCGAATGTCACAAACACAATTCCAGGGCACAGTGCGTGCCAGTTGCCGGAGTGTTGCCGGCTATCCTTACTACAGTGCCAGACAGCAAAAGTCAACAAAAAACTTTAATGGTTTATTTTTGTTTAAAAAGCATAATAAACACTACTTTAAATTTTACAAAGTCTGAAAGTTGGCCAACCCTAAAGTTG
>Ga0307510_10009068_pt1 | contig 11844 bp, 12 predicted proteins | sample 12_EM_MG_FD_207224 | JGI IMG/M metagenome (GOLD analysis project Ga0307510, IMG submission 207224) | Populus trichocarpa ectomycorrhiza microbial communities from riparian zone in the Pacific Northwest, United States - 12_EM | ecosystem: Host-associated > Plants > Roots > Unclassified | place...
AGGTAGCTCATGTATATAAGACCTCCTGAAGAGCCTCCAACTCTCCAGACTTGGTCTCTTCGACAATACAGGACCATAAGCTCCTTAGAGCGTTCACTCCCATTCCCATCCCTCTAAGTAATCCTCTTGCGCTCTAAGTCAAGCACCTAGAGTCTGCTATACTATCTAAGTTAGTCTTAACTTAGCTTTGCACTAATGTAACTGTGCGACCTTTATAACTAAAGGTAGACTCAAAACGCTTACCTGTAAGCACTTGTCGCAGTCCTTACAAATACGCAGAGTCTGTGTGTAACATTAGACCAAGTCTTATACTAGTTACCACAAACAAAGGCAACTTCCCCTATAGTGAAGCAATATCGAAGACTGTCCCAAAGCAGCAGGACACCTTCCATATACAAACGTCAAAACCTAAAATTGGTCATACCATAGCAAGAATATCGATGCGATATATCTTAGCCTAAATTGGTAATACATTTTATCAAGAGTATCAAGACGATACATCTTATCAAGTCGGATCTTATCAAAGTGCGCATCACATTATCTTATCAAAAGTGGTTAATGAGGCCCACCTCTTTGAAAGAATACATTCAAGTTCATCACACCATCTTATCGAAAGTTGTTAACTAGGCCAACCTCTTCGAAAGAATATATTAAAGCTTGACGCACCGAAGCTTTATAGATCAAAATTAACTGATCTATACTAAAGGCCTTCAGCAGCTGAAGACCTTTACACATTGTCAATACGGCTCAATTACTAGAACCGTTACCTGACCCAGAACTCGAATATCGACTTATCGAAGTCCAACTTAGATCAAATCCAGATCTACCAGAACACGTTTTAGGCCAAATCCAGTGGCTTAATTTCTCTGAACACCCAGGTTACTATATTTGGGATCACGAGAGAAACACCAATTTACCAGTAGAATTCCTACAAAATCACTGGTACTTTATCACAAGATTCGAAACAGTCGAAGGCTCATATATAAGCCATAGCGATCGAATCAATCCATATTCCCATAACACAGGTTATTGGAGAATCACAGATCCGGAACACCCAGATCATATCCCAGAAGAATTACCACCTGTAGCAGGGCCATCAACCCTCACAGTACCCAGAAGACACGCAGAAACATTAGAGTCAGTAGAACTCTCTCCATTCGAATCCGCACCAAACCCAGAATATGATCAATCTGATCAAGAAGACGAATACTACAAACCACATCTTCAACAAGACACAGATGTATTAGCTGCACAATTTCAACACGTCCTAGATCTAGAAGATAGAGAGCTAGAAAACCCTCTCACTCCACAAGAACCAGTGTATCTGCATTTAATACAAGAAGCGATAGAAGCAGGTTTCGACGTACCTCCTCCTCCTCCTTTAGCAGAACCAGAACAAGAACTACAAGTCGTAGTCTTACCAGCAGAAGTACAAATCATACCTGCACAACCTATAGTATTCGCACAACAACAAGCAGTAGAGCAAGTCGCTCCTGTACAACCTATAGTCCAGCCCATAATGGCACAACAAGGACAAGCTGCAGCGCAACAAGCGCAACAACAAGCACAACAAGCCCCCGCTCAACAAGCAGCACAAGTAGTAGCACCAGTTGCTACAACAGATAAACTGAGAGGTACACCTCCAGATATCTTTAAAGGTGATAGAAAGCATAGTGAAACTTTCCTACATCAATTCAATTTATATTGGGGACTTAATGAAAGTCATGAAGTGATGCAAGTTCCATACTTCCGCGCGATGTATGCACTATCACTCATGTGAGGACCTAACATAGACAATTGGGTTAATGACCAAGTACTCTTACTGAGAGAACTTACAACCAGAGCACAAAATCCCATCAACAGAAACGATCCAATTTTATGGAACGATTTCAACACTAGGTTCACAAACACATATACAGATACTGCCAAAAAGCAAACCGCCCAGAAAAAACTAATGGCATTAAAGATGTACCAAGACAATCTAGACACATACATCTCTACATTCAAACACCTCTGTACTCAAGCAAATTACGACATTACTACAGAAGGTACAATGCACCTCTTCGCTCAAGGTCTCAAACAAAAGCTCTTAGAATCCATCCTTTATAGACAAGGAGGGATCCCCACTAATATTAATGAATGGGAAGACGCTGCCAGAGATGAAATGAAGAAACATGTCATGGACTGCCCCGCTTACCTAACTTTCTCTTTCCTATTCCATCTTTCTCGTTCTGTTTCCGCCTCTGACTCTGGGCTGCTTTGCCCATCGCTTACATATTTACCTATGGACTACTCTTGTGTTTTCCAGAGACTTCCATATGTTTCCATATGCCTCTGTCTTGTTCCATGATCTTTGATGACCTTCTCCTGTCTTCTAGTAGCTTCCCTCAGTACATGTATATATACTGTACCTAGTAGCATAGAACGGCTTTCCTAAGCTTGTTCTATTTGTGCAATCAGACTTTGATAGTCTCTTCACACTATTGAACGCGTGTGGCTTCCTTCGAACGAATCTCTTGCATTAGTCAGCCCTGCTGCTAATTGCCTTCTACTCTTTACGTCTTGAGATCACGTGCTAGTGTCTCGCTTGATTCCAAGTCTCATCTAACTTGCGTAATCTTCATTCGTCATCCTCCTTGTCACGTGGTGCCTCACGTGACCGATTTCCCCTTTGGGAACGATCCCTCTCTGAAATCCATCTTTGTAATCTTGTCCGAGATCCCCGAACCCCGAGATCCCCGAACTCGATCTGACACGGTGGTCTGACCGTGACATTAGAACAAGCTTTTCTTCACAATGACTTCGACTCCCTCTGGATCGAAAGAAAAACAGAAAACCCCTGAAGGACTAGGCATTCCCACAGACTGGCGCGTACGCGCAATTGATCAACCAACAGAAGAATCATTGGCAGTATTGGACCTCCCATTCGAAACAAAGCTGGAAACTAAAGATACGGTTCCAGCTGAATTCTCCGAACGAGTTCGCCACCTATTTGGAGGACAAGACATTGTCGTTCGTATCGACGGAAAAGAGGTCTCAAAGAAAGCCCCATTCACTGCCTACTATGCTTGCTTCAAGGGAGCCCTCCTTGCCCTGTTGAACGTTTATGGAGTCTGGTTTGAAATCCGTCTTTGAGCAGGAAATACGTATGAATGTTTCCGACTAGCACGACCCAGTCTTCAACTAAAAGACTGTCCCATGAAAGGAATCAACTATGCACGGTTGAAACTCACTAGTCTCCCGATCACTAGAGCCCCATCTCGAGCAACGTCCCCAATTCAACTAGCCCCGCTGGATATAACGGCAGTTACACCACATGATGGGGATGTCTTTCATGAGACTAACCCAGATGATAGAGAAGCGCCTGCTAGCGACACTAGTCAATCCTCTTCACTGGAACCCTGGGAACAACCTAAGCGAAAGTCCTTTGCTGGGTTTGGATCCTGGAGGATGCGCTCTTCTCGAACAGCCAGACAACCTTCTAGGCCTCCCCCACGTCACCCAAGAGGTACCGGAGATGACCCATTCGGCCTCTACGACCTCACCGACGAACCGGAAAGAACAAACAACAAAGGACGTCGCCTAGAAGGAATTCATCCAGATAAATTCAAAGGAGATTGGTCCAAGACTTGACGGTTCTTGAATCAATTCAATAGGTTCATGCTGATGAATTGTAAAGCCGACATCGCCAAAGACCCCATCTCCAAGTGTATCTACTTCATGTTGCTCCTTGACGGAGAAAAGGTCAACGGATGGGTAGACATGGCCTTTAACTGGCTCGAAGAAATTGAGGCTGATCCGAGCCTTGTCGATCAATTTTCCGATCCATGGAAAATGATGGAGGCAAAATTCAAAATCTCCTTTACAGATTACGCAGAAAGGGAGAGAGCCCAAGACCAACTCGGGAAGTTAAAAATGACTGGCGACAATCTTGACGAATACCTCGCTGCGTTCGAAACCCTTGGAAGCCGAGCAGAACTGAACCCTGACGACCCATCGAATCTATGCACATTCGCTCAAGGACTTCCTTGTCAACTAGCCGACGCCTGTCTAGCGATGGAAAATCCGGACACCTATGAACAGTGGAGAGCCGCAGCTCAACGACAGCAGGTAATCTACCTGAAAAAGAAAGCGTTACACTCTGAGTATGGGACTTGCAACCCTGCTCGAAACGCTGGTCAAAATCCCCAACAGAAGCAGAATACAGGTTGGGTTTGGCGTCGCCCTGGGGGAAACCCCAACTCTAACAACCAAAACTGGCGCGGACAAGGAAATCGAGCACAACCCCCTTGACCTCGCCTTCCCCTCGAAATGACGACACTATGGACCTTTCAGTAATCCGGAAGGCCACCACCGACAAAGACAAAGAAGAGTACAGACGTACGGGAAGATGTTTCCAATGCGGAAAACAAGGCCATCTCGCACGCGACTGTCCTAATAAGCCCGCTCGTGCTCATACTGTCCAAATAGAAGATAGTCAGTCGACTGCGTCCAGCGATAATTCCTCTTTTGCCCTGACACCCTCCCTTGCAGCGCGAGTGGCCCGCCTAACCGAAGAAGATCGTGGAGCATTCATGGATGAAATGCGCTCTTTAGGAGAAGATATGGATTTTCTTGGCGCCTGAGTACTACGGCTCTTACTCGGGCAGTTCTGAATAGTTCTGGTTCTATGTATATAGCTCGAAATCATGCAATTCAAGTCCCCTTTCAGCTATGAACCAAAACGAAACGAGTCGATCAAAAGGCACTATTGGACTGTGGTGCCACAGAATGTTTTATCCATCCACAAGCAGTAGAACGCCTCAAACTGAAAACTAGGAAACTAGTCAAATCTCGAAAAGTCCAAAATGTCGACGGCACGCCCAACAAATCTGGAGAGATCCTTGAAGCTGTCGACCTCTTAGTTAACAATAACGGTCGAAAAGCCTCCCACGCCTTCTTCATCACCAATATTGGACGTGACGATTTCATTCTAGGATATCCTTTCTTCGAGGCGTCCAACCCCAACATTGATTGGAGTGGTGGTCGCATCGAAGGATTCACAATGATATCGTCGTCAAATGCTGGAACATGGCGACCTCCCCAACAGGGAACAAAAAGGGGAGATTCGACCCCAGCCTGGGTACGATGCATTCCTGGGTGGGAAGAAGGCGATGAAGTCTGGCTTCAAACCAAGATTGCCAAAACCACGGTCGCTCAACAACTCACAGAAGCAGCCACAGACAAAAAGAAACGGACTTGGCAAGAGCTAGTTCCAGAGCGGTATCATCGTCATGGCAAGGTCTTCTCTGAGAAAGCTTCCAAGCGCTTTCCTGATCGTTGCCCTTGGGATCATGCCATTGAATTGAAAGATGACGCACCAGCCTCTATAAACTGCCAAGTTTACCCGCTATCGCCTAAAGAAAAGGAGGAACAATGAGAGTTCCTCTCTCAGAATCTGCGCCTCCAACAAATTCGACGTTCGAAGTCTCCCTACGCCAGTGGCTTCTTTCTCATTCGCAAGAAAGATGGCAAATTCCGTCCTGTACAGGACTATCGGAATTTGAACAAATGGACCATTTCCAATAAGTATCCACTCCCATTAATCTCGGAATTGATCTACGACCTTGCGGAGAAACGTCTTTTCTCAAAGTTTGACATTCGTTGGGGATACAACAACATTTGCATCAAGGAAGGTGACGAATACAAGGCCGCCTTCAAAACCAGCGAAGGCCTCTTTGAACCAACAGTAATGTTCTTTGGCCTGACCAATTCTCCTGCTACCTTTCAGACAATGATGGACGACATCTTTCAAGAAGAAGTTGCACAAGGTTGGCTTCGTATCTATATGGATGACATGATTATTGCCACAGAAGACGACAAGGCACTTCATGAGCTTCGCGTCAACCATATCCTCGACAAACTTGAGAAGTTCGACCTGTTTCTCAAGCCTGAGAAGTGTAAATTCCACCAACGCGAAGTCGAATACCTCGGTGTCCTCATTGGCAACGGCTCAGTCAAAATGGACCCCATCAAAGTCCAAGGGATTTCCGACTGGCCTACTCCACTGACAGTTAAAGATGTACGAAGCTTCCTAGGGTTTTGTAACTTCTACAGGGCGTTCATTAAGAACTTCTCCGACATCACACGTCCTCTCAACGATCTCACTTGTAAAAATGAACAGTTCATTTGGACGAAGGAACGCGACGAGGCCTTCCTCTGTCTCAAGGAGGTCTGCAGCAACTACCCGGTCCTCCGCACGCCCGACTGGTCCAAACAGTTCGTCATGGAAACGGACGCGTCCGGCTATGCCCTTGGTGTGGTTATTGCCCAGGAGTTTGAAGACGGCGTTCATCCTATTGCCTTCCACTCCAGGAGTCTCTTACCGGCCGAAAAGAACTATGATGCTCATGACAAGGAACTCGCTGCTGTCATTTTTGGGTTTAAGTGTGGTCGCCCACTCTTCTTAGGTGCCACGCACGCGATTCGTGTCCGCACTGATCATAAGAATCTCCAATACTTCCACGATCCTCGGAAAATCACGGGCCGTCAAGCCTGGTGGATTGAATTCTTACAGGATTTCGACTACACCTTGGAGCACATCCCTGGGTCAACAAACACCATGGCTGATTTGTTGTCGCAAAGAAAGGACCTTAACAAGGGGGTGGATTCCAATGAACCCCGCGTACTACTCCCTGACCACCTCTTCGCTCCGACAAATCCGACAAATCCTATCAAGGTACACAAAGTTTTTCTTGAAGACGACCCTGACCTACGACGCGACATCCTACAAACCCTCCACGACTCTCTGGCGGCTGGACACCCGGGCATCTCCAACACTTGGGAACTCGTCCGCGAACAATACAAAGGTCCTAGACTTCGAGAATTCGTTGAACAATACGTAAAAGGATGCGCGTGCTGTCAAGAGTCCAAAACCAATGTACACCGATCAAAAGCACCCTTGCAACGTTTTGATACACCTGTGGAAGAAGGACCCTTCCAATACGTTTCGATGGATCCCATTACAGACCTCCCCAAATCACAAGGCTTCGATTCCATTCTTACGATTGTCGATCAAGGATGCTCCAAAGCAGCTAAATTCATTCCGTGTACCAAAACGATCGACAGGACAGGAGTGGCTCTCAAGTACTTGAAACACCTGGTACCATGGTTCAGACTTCCCAAACGGATCATATCAGACCGCGATCCCCGGTTCACCTCTGCGTTCGCTAAGGAAATGTGCAAGGCCTTAGGAATTCAACAAAATCTGTCCACTGCCTTCCACCCTTGTACCAATGGACAGACGGAGCGTATGAATGCTTGGATCGAACAGTATCTACGACCTTGGACCTCAGGGAAACCTTCAGCCTGGAGCCAACTCCTTCCCATTGCAGAGTTTGCACATAACTCTTGGAAGCACGATGTAGCGCGCAAATCCCCTCATGAACTTCTGATTGGAATCAAACCACAAGTGATTCTGAAACATCTAGAAGGTCCTGTGCCTGCTGCGGAAACACGCCTTCGCCTCCTGGATGAATCTAGACAACTGGCCCAGAAACTTCTGCAAAATGTACAAAGCCACAAAGATAACAAGAAACTGACGGAGATTAAAGAAGGTGACCAAGTCTGGTTAGAGGGTCATAATCTCTCTATCGCCGGCAATCGCAAACTTTCCCCAAAGCGGTATGGTCCCTTCAAAGTCTCACAAAAGATAAGTCCAGTTGCAATGTGACTTGATCTTCCCAAATCGATGAAGATCCACAACGTGTTTCACACGGATCTCCTCCTTCCATATAAGGAGACGGAGCAATATGGCACGCCCTATACACGCCCCCCTCCAATCATCGATAGTGAAGAAGAATATGAAATCGAGAACATTCTAGACGCGCGGCGTTTCGGCAAGAAACGTAAACTTCAGTACCTGGTACACTGGAAAGGGTACCCTCATTCTGACGACCAATGGATTGATCACAAAGACCTCAACACCCCAGATTCACTAGCTGACTTTTACCTAACCAACTCTGCTTCGGCTGGACGACCAACAGTATAAAGACACCCTTGTGAACTCCCAATCTACTTCATTCCCCATCGCTTCCTCACACTGGCTTCTCCATTTACAATCTTCTACAACTACGATGAATGCTTCCAACAGAACATATTCAGCATTCGTCGCACTAGCCCCACCTTTGCCAATAACCTTACCCAAATCTTCGACCAGCAAATTGAAGATATGACTGACGCCAACTCCGTCATCTTCATCCCATCTCGCTCTCCATCGCCCACTCAGGATTCAGCAGGCGGGACCCCCTACGTGGTTACTTCTCCCCCTCCTGACAGTCCCACCAACTCCGAGGCAGCCTGGCCTCATCAAATGATGTTGGAGCACGTCTCCAACATGCTTGGAGTCGATGTTGAAGAAGTCCACCATCAATTCCCTGACAATCGCTCTCTATTGCCCATCGACGTTCCTCCCCCTCGGGCCCTATCTCCCGTCTTTGTTCCACCTACCCCTTCTCCACCTTTCCTCCTGGGATCTCCAGCCGGACTGTATCCAGGGTCCGAATTAGCTGAGTATAACGACCCCATTTATCCCTCTGAGCCGCCGTCTGCCTCTCCGTCTCCAATCGCTAATTCATCGATGATCGTCATCACTTCGGAGGGAGAACAGTATGAGACCGAAGAGGACTGGGAACAGGACGGTCAATGCCTGCCTCAATTACGCCGGTCTTCACCTCGCGTCCCTCTTGCAGACATAACGCCCATCCGACAGGTATCCCATCCCTTGGGAGATACGACGGACTACAAGGAGTTAGCCATGGTCCTGTACTGACAGGTCTCAGACCAAGACGCAAAGATCAAGGAGTTGATGGAGGAGAACAAAGAAAATCAAGCGCCATCCCCCACGGACCCTCAACCCAGCACTTACCCAGGTCCGGGCTGGCAGGACAACTTCGACGCCAAGGGGACTTGTCACCTCTTCGTTATTCCTCTTGGAGATGAAGACGTAATCGCCCCTTTCATTCGCTACGATCTCTGATCCCCCTTCCCTGAGCTACTCGCTACTAACGGTCGCTACTGCACCGTTCACTCTTGCCCCCTTCATGCCGTTCCTCAAACCACATGCTCCTCACCGCTATCGCCGCGTAATGAGCTATTCTTCCACCCGAACTTAGAACTGACCATAGGCGTGGACTGGGCAGTCCTCCAAGAGGACGATCCTACCTTGGCCGGAGAGGTCCAGTACTTCCGTTCCCACAAGAAGGCCTGCGATCGTCTCGCGAAGCGCATGGGACAACTTCATGAATCCCTTGAAATAGAGAGACAAGCTCTCTATCGCAGCTCGGCCCGCCTCACTGGCGCCAACGCTCTCGGACGCCTCCAGCGTCAGATCAACTCCTCCCTCCACATCGCCTCTTCGTTCTCTACCACGTGGGTCAAAAGGATCCGCGCTTCCATCCGCAATCGGGTCACTGAAGAGCGCGCTCTCCACCAAAAGGAGTGCATGTGGTGCGGCAAGACAGGCCACACCGTCGCCGACTGCTTTTGCATTGGCCTTTGCTGCCATTGCTCACGCCGCGGTCATACAGGGGTGGATTGCAGAGATCCCTATTGCATGTGTCTGGAGTATGGGGACTGTAAGGTGTATCCCACTCATCCTAACTTCGAGCGTGGCTATTGCGCTGCTATCGACGACTGCATTGACGTCTAAAGGACGCTAACAAGGGGGTAATGTCACAGACTGCCCCGCTTACCTAACTTTCTCTTTCCTATTCCATCTTTCTCGTTCCGTTTCCACCTCTGACTCCAGGCCGCTTTGCCCATCGCTTACATATTTACCTATGGACTACTCTTGCGTTTTCCAGAGACTTCCATACGTTTCCATATGCCTCTGTCTCGTTCCATGATCTTCAATGACCTTCTCCCGTCTTCTAGTAGCTTCCCTCAGTACATGTATATATACTGTACCTAGTAGCATAGAACGGCTTTCCTAAGCTCGTTCTATTTGTGCAATCAGACTTTGATAGTCTCTTCACACTATTGAACGCGTGTGGCTTCCTTCGAACGAATCTCTCGCATTAGTCAGCCCTGCTGCTAATTGCCTTCTACTCTTTATGTCTCGAGATCACATGCTAGTGTCTCGCTCGATTCCAAGTCTTGTCTGACTTGCGTAATCTTCATTTGTCATCCTCCTTGTCACATGGCGCCTCACGTGACTGATTTCCCCTTTGGGAATGATCCCTCTCTGAAATCCATCTTTGTAATCTCATCTGAGATCCCCAAACCCCAAGATCCCCGAACTCGATCTGACATGGTGGTCTGACCGTGACAAAACATGCATACAGACAAACAATGCTTAATCCTGGACAAGCTCAATTCAAATGGCAATTCACTAAATCTAATGGTAATCGCAACCATAGAAATAAATATGTTCATCCAAACAATAGAACAGTTCCAATGGACATAGATCCACCAGTGTTCACTCAAGTCAATAAAGCATACACTGAACATGACAAGAAAAAGCACCGCTCAGAAGGACGCTGCTTTAATTGTAGTCGAATTGGACATCTGTCTAATGAATGCCCTATGCACAAATCACAGACATCCCAATTCAAACAATATAATCAATCTAGACCAAAGACAGGTTATCAGTCCACTCCACAAAAGTCTAATCAACCTAGAAAGTTTAAATGTACTTTCCTTAAACCCACAAAGCTAGGAGCACCATCTCAATCCTATGCTAGAAGAGCACATATTGAAGAAATAAGCGAAGATGATGAAGAAGATATTCCAGAACTCGCCGCAAGAGCAGCAAAGTTCAATGAAGGACAACGAGAACAATGGGTAGAAGAAATGAAAAGCTTAGGAATAAATTTTTAGAGAGCCCAACACACGCAGCCATGTTGCGGGCTATCTTTCCTCAGGCTGTATTCGTTCCTAAATGCCCCCAAGTTAAAGCTCAAGTTTCCCTTCAATCTGCACATCTACATGCAAATCTTCAAGCATTATTAGACTCAGGCGCAACTGATAATTTTATTAGTCCACTTACAGTTGAAAGATTCAACCTCCCTACAATTGATTTACCAAAATCTAGAGTCGTATGCAATGTAGATGGAACCCAAAATAAGAATAGTTCAATCACACACGTGACAAAACTAGAAGTTCAATACAAGAATCATACCATTCCACTATTATTCTTAATAATGGACATGGGTAGTGATTCGATGCTCCTTGGAATGCCCTTCCTCGCTGGATTTAGTCCAGATATCAATTGGAAAGAAGGCATATTTCACAGAGACGTCACTGCATCTACTAAAGATGCACACTTATGGACTTCAAAACCTGAAGAGTACATTCCAGAACTCGAAGAAGACGATCTAGAATTTGAAGACGACTACAAGTTCATTCCTAGTAATGAACGCAACACTATTACTGTCAGAAAAACTACTACAGCTACTGAGCTAGCCACTCAAGCATCTGACAAAAGACAACGCACTTGGGAAGAACAAGTTCCCAGTGTATATCATCAATATGGTAGAGTTTTTAGTGATCAAGAAAGTACTAGATTCCCAGGACGACGACCATGGGATCACGCTATAGATCTACTACCAGAAGCACCAACTACACTTAATTGTAAAGTGTATCCATTAGCAGAAGGACAACAAGAAGCGCTAGACAAATTCTTAGATGAACATCTAGCCAAAGGATACATTAGATGATCCAACAGTCCATATACCTCCCTAGGCAATAGCAAGGGTTGGGGTAACCCTCGCGGGACGCGGGGACGGGTACGCGCGGGACCGGGTACGGGTCAGGATTCTGCTACCCGTCAGCTTTAAAACAAGCCCTAGAACGTCCAAATCGGAC
>Ga0307510_10009070_pt1 | contig 11841 bp, 6 predicted proteins | sample 12_EM_MG_FD_207224 | JGI IMG/M metagenome (GOLD analysis project Ga0307510, IMG submission 207224) | Populus trichocarpa ectomycorrhiza microbial communities from riparian zone in the Pacific Northwest, United States - 12_EM | ecosystem: Host-associated > Plants > Roots > Unclassified | place...
GTAGATGGTTTAATGGCATAATAAAAAATATTTTATATAAAGTATTATTTATTTCATGAAGTAATAACAATAGTTAAATCTACAACATTTAAATTAAAAACCATCAATTTTAATATATATATATATATATATATATATATATTTTAAAATTATTTTATAACTTTAATTTCAAAAACATTCTTAACCAAACACATTAAACTACTTTTTAATTATTCAACCTTAATTTCAACCACAGTTTTAACCAAACACCTATTTTTTCAAACCAACCTCAATTAAAAATACTTTTTATAAAATAATTTTTTTCAAACCATAACCAAAATAGCTACTACAATACCAAACACGCTCTAAGTGTAAGTGTTCTCTGCAAATTAGTTTTCGAACTATGCGCCGTTGCAGGTACAGATTCAAGGTGCTAGCAACAGCTCTGTGTGTAGTGTTTTTTCTTTTTTAAAATCACCACGACTAAGATCATGGGTACAATATCTTAACCTGAATAGTGAACTATCTTTTTATTTATTTTTTCTTATTTTGTTCTTAGCTAGGTTTTATTAGGCTTGAGTCGGATATAATTAAAGTCTAAACTGAAGACAGACGTATTAGATAATTAACCAAAACTTTTCACCAAATAATTTAGGGCAAATTCAAAATCTTGATCAATTATAGCTTTCTAGTGTGCCCATTACCTGACTCACCACCCCTCTCTCTCAGAGAATAAACTCAGTTGATTATGCTCAAAGCTTCAATCTTTGAATCTCTCACATTGTAGAAAGATTGCAACTTCCCCTCGCTTTATCTCCCTCTTAACTCATACAAACTCTTCAAACTCAGCAAGTTTTTCTTCTTTTATTTCCTCCTTTCTGTAGTTCTCTTGTGTTTAAAGTTTCTAAAAACTTACACTCTAAGCATTTCCTTTTTATTTCTATGTTTATCTCTTTCTATCAACTTTTGTGGTGATTATTAATTAGATCTGCAACTGCTTAGAGCACAACCCAACTTTTTATTTATTGCATTTCTTTAATCCAACTGCCTTTGGTTATTAAAGTTTGACTTTTTAAGTTGAAAGTTAACATTTTTATTGCTTTTTTTTTTGTATCACCGGTAAATAACTTTCTTTTTATTGGAATTATTAGGTGTTTTCAGCTTTTTCTTTGTAACTGTCATTTCCATAAATATTTCTTTTTGAATTTTGCTAATTTGGAAATTTGAGTTCTCAATTTAGGAGGAATCTTGGTGGGGGGTTTTGTTCATTTTTTTTTATACTAGATTGATTGGGGTTTTTTTATAAAAAAAAAAATAGAGATTAAATTGAAAAGAAAACAACTTGGATTTAGGTGGGAAGAAATTTGAAACTCAACTTAAAAATATTTATACAATTAGGGACCAAAGTTAACGAAAATGACAAAAATTGTTGCGCATGGGAACACACCAGCATGTGGAGGACCTGCCACATTATGATGGCGCGTTCAAAATCCTCTTGCCTTCATAAATGATCTTTCTTGGTGTTTCTGGAAGTGTCTAAAGCAAGGCCATTCATTATAGGCAGCGTGTGGCGGCTATTTCCCAACGGGACAACCAATTTTCCTTCTTTTTTTTTTTTTCCCTTTCTTTCCCTTGAATTAAAAGGATTAATTAAAAAAAAATTATAGAACATGAAAAAAGAAAAATAAATGTTTTTGCCACTTTTCAAATTCACGCGGTGCCAATAAATATGCTGTTACAAGAGAAGTAATAGAGAATCACCTTTTTATTATAATTATAATTAATGAAAGTTCACGTGTAGTGGATAAAATTTAAATGATATATTTTTTTATTAATGTGAGTGTTTGAGTTAATTTATATGTATCTTGATTAATTATACAAGTTCTAAAATTAATGACAATATAAATATTTAGTGACTCTGAAGTTTGTGAGACTTGAATTAGTAATTTTTATAGAGTAAATTTAAAATCTAACCAGTTGAGTTATATTATTTAGATTTTGATATGTTAATGTTTATGTATATGGTTGGATAGATTATTTGGATGGGCATGTTGAGTAATGTTAAGCACGAGACTATACGTTTTTATCATTACTAATTCAAATTAAAATTCTCAATTCAGTGCTTATACATTTTTATGCTGAATGAAAGGGATATGCTGCACTGCCCTACCTAGTTCTTCTTAACATTTTAAGCCAAAACACCTCCGGTGTTGATGTACGTATGAGAAGGCGATCAACAATCTCCTCAGCCAACAAACGGACAAAACATGTTGCTTCATCAGACTCAATAATACTACCTCTTCTAGCCAAAACACCTCTGGTGTTGATTTTATGAAGGATAGCCATCCAAAAAAAAAAGTTCAACTTTAGATTTAGCGAGTCCTTTTCATACACCATTGAAGGAAATGCTTGTACTAGGCTGACTAGGAAATGAAAGAAGCCTACACATAGATTTAACATGTATACATCCCATTAGAGATTGACTTCTAACTCAATTTGTCCATAACCTTGCTGGACAACGTTAATTTGGACAACATACCAGACATAGAAATTCCAAATCCAAGACAAGTCATCGATCCCACACACCCATGTTAGCAATTGAAGAGTTTTGTCTTCCGAAAGGTAATATATATAATCTTGGAAACTGTACAGTAAGACAAGAATTGCCAAGCCCTATCATTCGAGATGAAGCTGGTACCGCAACCATTATCAACTAACGCACAAATTTCTTGGTTTGCAATATTCTAAAGTCTCACGTCCTTGGCACAACCACTAACAATCCTACACCATGTACTTCCCCTTGCATTAACCTTTTCTAAAGATAAATTTAAAGCAACCTTTTGATGATGAATATTTGAGACAACATCCTTCCATAATCCGGTGTTAGAGTTCCCACCCTCCTCACCAGAAGCTGAACAATCTTCGGCATATAGTTATCATGCCCAATCCATTTCATAAAACGATGAGCCATTCACTTAGAATAGATAATTTTGCTTTTGAAATAAACAATTTGATCCAGCTTCTTCATTTAAAATGTATTTTTTCAGTGAAAAGTTGCCAACCTTTATTGAGACAATTCTTCTTCCAATAGATAAATCATTTCAGTTTGATTTATGGTCCTCTCTTGCTCCTTCCAATGTTGAGTTTAATCTCTAGCTTGCAATTATGAATAAACTATCTATAAAAGCTTTTCACCACCGACAAGGTCTGTTACAAGTGAGTGATTTGAGTTGTCATTTCAATAATAATAAAAGAAAAATTAAGCCTTCAAAACATGTCTTCCTTTATTATGATGAGGTGGTATGGAAATTATGGTCACGGGTGGTGACTTAGTTTGGCCAACAATGAATCTTACTAAAATCTTTTGATGATTTTTACTTATAATGGCATAAAATGATTTTGGGATTTATGCAAAAATAGGTGTGGCCTTTGTTTTTCTTTGGAATAGTTTGATTTTATTTGGAATGCTCACAATAATTTAATTTTTAATTAGTTAAAAACCATTTGAATGATTTATTTTACTCACTTTTTAATAGAGTTGTAACATGGGAAACATATTACTATGGGAGTTTATGCTATACTAGGATATACTTATTAAGATCACCAAATGGTATTTTTATATGGACAAATAAGAAAAAAATATATAATCATCATGAATTCCTCCTCCTCAAAGTATGCTTTAGTGGAATGTAGATATTTCTGCAAGTAGCAAGCTTAGACCCTTGGGGATTAGGGGTGTTCTAAGGGATTACAAGGAAAAATTTTTTGTAACTTTTCTATTCCATATGTACAGGGAATCCAATGGACCTGAGGTTTAGAAAATTCAAAAAACTCTCATTTTAAGTATTGATTGTTGTTGTGCATCCATTAAGGGTTGTATTGTGGAGTCTGATTCATATAATGCAATTGCTTGGATAAAAGAAAGCAATGTCATGAGACTGTTGTGATTATAATGTGATTTTAATAATATCTCCAATACTTGTCTTAGGATTTCTCACATGAGTTTTACATATATTTATAGAGAAAGTAACCATGTAGCAGATCATTTGGCCAAATAAGAAGTTTATAGAGAAGCTGATTTAGTTGTATGGTTATAATCCTCTTTCATGTATTTATATTTTGCTTGATTTATATATTTTTATTAAGTAAATAAGAAGCTAGTTAAGTTGCTTGGTCCTTGTTTCATTTTGTATCTTTTCTAGCCTATCTCTTGTTACTTTACTTCTCCTATTTAGCCATGCTTTTCAAGGCTAAATTAGTTAATTAATAAAACTTCTCGTCTTTCATATGAAAAAGGGGATGAATTAAAGTTTTCATTCATAAATAAACAAAAAAAATTTTATATGTTTACAATTTTCTTAAAAAATCTTTGGCCGGTTTCAACTTTCACAATCAATAAATAATCAACTAAGGTATCTTTCAATTTAAATATCTCATTTTGTGAATATTCCATTTGTATATGGATAATGTGATTGAACAAAGAAAATAAATATTTATTATTGTTGTTGTTGTTGTTGTTACCTATTTTTGAATTCCCACACAAAAATGAAAAAAATACAAAAATATATATTCGGAAGAAATCCAAAAAAATAACTGGAGCGAGAAAAGGATGCTGGAATACTGAAAAAAGACCAAAATTGGTTGAGAAGGTTCAAAAATACAAAAAGGTTGAAATTTAATAGTATATTTTTTACTGATGAAAGCCCTGTTGACAAAGAAAATTCAAGTTGAAAAAGAAAAGTCTAAAATCAGATGTTTATGGACTCAATTAAATTTTATCTAAAGTTTAATTGAATTTATGGAGGGTTGGATTGTAAGAAAAATTGATTTTTAAATCAATTTAGACTTTTATTGGAAGAAATTAAAGTTATGGGGTTCAATTATAATTTTAAAGAGTTGATTTGGTCAAATTAGGGGTTTAATTGTATAATTATTGAAGTTTGATGGCCAATTAGGGACTTAATTGAAACAATCCGAAACAAAGGACCAAACCGGAAAAGGAGCTAAACTCAAGGGATCCAATTAAAACTTTTCCGGGGGGCTTGATTACAAAATTGCAAAAACATCCAAGGATTAAATCAGAAATATCATTTTGAAATTGAAAACGGCGCCGTTTCATTAAGAATTACGCGCACTGTTCATGGTCTTCTTCAAAAGTAAAAACGGCCAGCAATAAAGAGACAGGGGAGGCGTTGGAGCTGCAATCAAGGGTGGGCGCGTCTCGCGGCTGATGTTCCTCGCCGCCGTGATGCACGCCGGCCGTTACCAAGAAACGCCTGCGACCTCTGGCTACAAAGCCAGAGGAAGAACCGAACCAGGGGGGGCAGAAACACAGAGGGAGGGAGAGTGTAAGGAAGAGAAGAAGAGAGAAAGGAGAGAACACAGTGGGAAATTCAGGAGAGTGAAACACAAAGGAAGGCCGCACGAGGATAAACAGCAGAGCAAAGGAACGGCAGTAGGAGAAACCGAGCGGCGAATCAAAGCTCACAGACAGCAGGGAGGTCAGCACCACCACCGGTTTCCTTTTTCCAGAACCAGGTATGCTCATTTCCTTTCTTCGTAAAAAAATTGATGCATGTTCGTCTAGAAAAACAAAAAGAAACAGAAGACGAGAAAGCCAAAAGATCGCCATTTTTGTACTCTGTAACCAGGGGTCCTCGTTTTTTATGTTAAAAAACGAGGGACGAACAGTGCGAAGGTAATTCAATTACCAATTACCAATTACCTTCGCACTGTTCCATTCACGCGTAAAATTTTACGCGTGCATGGCTTGGTTGGGTCACTGGCTTGGGCCAGTGACCAGGTGGCATGGGTCCAGTCCAGCCACATGGGCCGGATTGGACCCAGCCCGAAAATAAAATAAAAATTCAAAAAAATTCTTTTCAAAAAATCTATGATTTTCCGCAAATTTTTTACTTCATTTTGATCAATATTGGTTTTTATTTTTATACTGTAAAGATATAAATCCGGTATTAAAATACCCGGTTTTCGTCAAAACATTTAAATAATAATAAAACAAAATGTTTTGTTTTCATGCATATGGTCAAGTATCTCAAAAAAAAAATTCATATCATATTTTCATACAACAAAAATTTAAAAAATATGTATTAGAAAGCATTTTGGCTTTAATAATCAGTTTATTAAAGTCACGAGAATTAGGTCAATATTTCAAAATTTTCAAAAAACTTATTTTGTTTTCTTTTAATATCTAGGGTTATGATCTTATACATAAGATGTATTCCGGATGTTAAATTCTTTTGTTGAGGTTAGAACGATTAGGTTTTATCCGATAAGATAAGGACCTCCTTACTGAGGAGTACTTTTCTTAAACCATAGACAAACCAACAACTAGAAAACATGACAAGACCTTAAATTTTATCAGAAAATAAAACAATGCAGCCTACCTTAGATAGGGCGTATTTGAGGTGCTAATACCTTCTCTTTATGCAACCAATCCCCGTACCCGATCTCTGAGACCAGTTAGGGTTCCTAGTGACCAAAATACTAGGTGGCGACTCTATTCATGCTTTCCACAGATAAAAGACAAGAATTTATTGTCTCCTCATATTTTCCACATAGATACATTAGATAATATATGAGAGTGGATGTTTTTCATCATGAAGTCGCACACGTGCGACAATTTTTATTTTTTTATTTTCTTTATTTTCTTTATTCAATCACATTATCCATATGCTATTGTAATATTTTCTAAATGAAAGATTTAAATTCAAAGATATCTTAGTTGATTATTATTGATTGTGAAAATTAAAATCAGCCAAAGAGTTTCGATTATGAAAGGAAAAACATAAACAAAAATATCATAATTTTTTATTATTATTATTTGGGACTTAAAACTTTCAGTTATGATGATAAATCTAAGGTTATATAAATATATTTGGTTGAAGGAACAAAGTGAGATATGAAATAAATCAATTTGTGGGACATTTATTAAGTGGATTTATGTTTTATAAAAAAAAGGACAGGATACAAGTCTCCTCTATTTCACTGATTTTATTGTTTGTATTTTTTTATACTAAGATAGTAATCAAAACGTTGCTTTTAACCAAGGGAGAGTAACACTTGCAACAGAGCAAGAGTTCCCAACTAACTAAGGAGTTATACAGAGTTTCACGACATACACTCTTGACACACAACTAGAGTGTAAAGAAAATGCTCAAGAAGAATTGCTTTATGAAGAGTTGGAGAGCTTGCAGGCTTCTAGGAGTTCATGTGCTAACTGTTAGCAACTGGATGTTCCAGTTAGGATGACAATAATTTGAAAATCATCAGGTGTTCTAGCAAGCTACTATGACAAAAGAAAAAACAAAACGTTTGTCTTGAAATAAAGGTAGTATATATACAAATGATTTTTAGTCGAAAATACTCCTCTTGTTATCTTTTAATCTGGTGACAATAATATATCTTGGGTTTGGCTACCCTAGAGGTGTTTTTTTAAAAGCTCTTCAAAAGTTTTTCCCTTCATAACCAAATAACATGTTTCTTTAAGTTTTCCGCACTTATATTTATTTCGTTACTAATCAGGTTTGCAAAGTATTAGCAACTTGCTTCTTAACATATAGGGAACAAGAACAGGACCATCAAGTGGTATCAGAGCAAGTTCACTCATTCTAGAGTGAGATCTATTTTCCTTGTTCAACATTTCAACATTGACTTCAGCATTGCAATTCAACAGTGAGAACTATACCTGTTGGAATGTGAGGATGGAAGCTTTCCTCAAATCACTAGACGAGAAAATTTGACACTCAGTTGAGCATGGATGGATTAAGCCTAAAACTCTTTTCAGCAACTAGACCAGATGTTGTTATCCATTTTTGGGTTCACACACAAAAAATAAAAAAATACAAAAATATATATAAAAAAATATTCGGAAGAAATTCAATAAATAATATGAGTGAGAAAAGGATGCTGGAATGCCGAAAAAAGGCCAAAATTGGTTGAGGAGGTTCAAAAATGCAAAAGGTTGAAATTTGACAGTATGTCGTTGACTGATGAAAGCCCTGTTGACAAAGAAAATTCAATTTAAAAAAAAATATTCAAAATCAGATGTTTATAGATTCAATTACATTTTATCTAAGGTTTAATTGAATTTATGGAGAGTTTGATTGTAAAAAAAATTGATTTTAAGTCAATTTAGGCTTTTATTGGAAGAAATTAAAGTTTGGGGGTCTAGTTGTAATTTTTAAGAGTTGATTTGGTCAAATCAGGGGCTTAATTGTATAATTATTGAAGTTTGATGGCCAATTAGGGACTTAATTGAAACAATCCGAAACCAAGCACCAAACCGGAAAAGACGCTAAAATCAAGGGATGCAATTACAATTTTTCCGGGGGCTTGATTACAAAATTATAAAAACATCCAAGGACCAAATCAAAAATATCCATTTGAAATTTAAAAAAGGCGCCGAAACTATTCATTGTCTTCTTCGCTGGCAATGAAGATAGGAGAAGACAGTGGAGCTGCAATCAAGGGAGGCATGTCTCGCGGCTGATATTCCTCACCACAATAATGCACGCCGGCCGTTACCATGTTCCTGCCATAACGCATGCATCCTCTGGCTATAAAAGCCAGAGGAGGGACCGAGCAGAAGGAGGAGAAAAAGGAAAGAGGGAGGAAACACAAGGAGAAAGACGAGACAGAGGGGGGGAAGGAGGAAAACAGAGGGAGAGAGGGAGAGGAGAGCAGAACAGAGGGGAGACACAAGACAGAGAAGGAGGAAGAGAAGAGAGGATGGGAAATCTTTTGAAAAGAACGGAAAAAAAAAACAGAGAGAAGGGGGGGAGAAAATTACAGAGGAAGAAGGCAGGAAAAAGGAGAACCACCGTTGTTCTTCCTCTCCACCGCTGCCACCGTCGCCCCCCACAGCAACCTCCACCGTACCGTCTGAAAGCCACCAGCAGCTCCACCCTCACCAGAGACCAAAAGGAGAAGAACCAAACAGAAGCAGACGAGGAAGGAAAAAAACAGAGGCTGGTGCCTCTGCACGGGGAAGAAGAAGAAAAACTGCATCAAACACTGCCCGCAACCGTCATAACCACCGTGAGCCATCGTCGGCTTCCTCTCCACCGCCACCAGCATCACTGTGAGCGTACGCCAATACCATCGTCTTAGACATCGTTTCCGCCACCAGGTTTGTTCTCCTCGTCTCTGTGCATGCAATTCAATTTTGCATTTCACTGTTCAAGTGAATTATAATTCACTTGAACAGTGAAATGCAAATGTTACTGTTCAAGTATAATTCACTGGAGCAGTAACTACTTCCATTTGCATATGTTACGCATGCACTCGTGAGGAAGCTCACGTGTGACTTTTGTTTTTCCAGCTGGGTCTCGCACAGCCACATACACTAAGCTGGATCCAGTAAAAAAAAAAAAAAATTGAAATATTTTTTTAAAATTTATGATTTTTTTATATATTTTTATTGTATTTTAATTAATAGTGGTTTGTATTTTTATATTGTAAAGATACAAATCCAGTATTAAAATACCTGGTTTTTGTTAAAAAAATAATAAAATAATAAAAAATAAAATGTTTTGGTTTCATGCATACGGCCAAGTGTCTCAAAAATAAAAAAAATTTATGTTATATTTTCATACAACAAAGAAAATTTCAAAAATATGTATTAGCATATATTTTGGCTTTAATAACCAGTTTATTAAAGTCACGAGAAATAGGTCAATATTTCAAAAATTCCAAAAAAAAATTATTTTATTTTCTTTCAATATCTGGGGTTACGACCTTATACGTAAGACGTACTCCGGATATTAAATTTTTTTGTTGACGTTAGAACGGTTAGGTTTTACCCAATAAGATAAAGATCTCCTTACCGATGAGAACTTTTTTTAAACCACATACGGACCAACAACTAGAAAACACGACAAGACCTTAGATTTTATCAGACAATAAAACAATGCAGCCTACCTTAGGTAAGACGTATTTGAGGTGCTAATACCTTCCCTTTACGCAAACAGTCCCTGTACCCGATCTCTGAGACCAGTTAGGGTTTTTAGTGACCAAAATACTAAGTGGCGACTCCCATTCCAATTTTTTCACAGATAAAAAACAAGAATTCCTTGTCTCTTCATATTTGCCAGATTGATAGAAGATAACAGAATTTGAGGGTGGATGTTTTCGCCGCAACGCCACATGCGTGCAACACTAGAGATGAATCCACTCATTATAATTGGAATAATAAAGGCTTGAATACTATATTCATGTAGTCTCTTGATGAATTTTAAAGAACCTACATGTGTGAGATAGCTAAGGAAGCTTGAGATATTCTTGAAATTACTTGTGAGGGTACCAAGACGATGAAAAATTCCAAATAAAAAATGCTAACCTCAAGGTTTAACGGGTTAACTTAATTAGTTGACTTGATTTTTTTCTCTTTTCCTAATTGATTTTTTTTTCTCAATTTCATAATTTAACATTGGGTTAATTAGAAATTAAGTTTCGTGATTTGTTTTGATTTGCTTTCTATAAGGTTATCCTTGTCTCATGACTCAAGTGATGAGTTAACCTAGGTTCACTTGAGTCGTTTTTTATGTCTTTTATTAATTATTTTTTAATTTCATCTTTCAACACTAGGTTGATTGAAAATTAGGCTTCATAATTTATATTAATTTACTTTCTATTGGGTTATTATAGTCTCATAACCTAGGTCACGAGTTTAGCAAGTTAACTCACGTTATATTTTTTGTCCTTTTTTAATTGATTTTTTTTAATTTCATCTTTTAAAATTGAGCTTATTAAAAATTGAGCTTTATAACTTTTTTTATTTGCATTCTATGAGATTATTACTATCTTGAGTTCTTTTATTTGCATCCTATGGTGGGTGTGCGGTTTTGAAGATTCTGAAATTCTTGAAATTTTGTGAATTTATGTAGTTTGTTGTTGAAGTCATTTTTACGCTAATATTAAATGACATACTTTTACGCTAGAATAAGCAAAAGATGAGGTCAATTCTACACTGAAATTGAAAGAGCTTGACAATATAAATAATAATTTTCAGGAGATTCAAAACTTGATATAATAAAAGTATTGCTTATAAAAACAACCTGATCACTCTACCAGCTTGGAAGCCAATGTGTTGCACGTTCATCACAATTTCTAGTAGAAGTTAAATTAAAATCACTTAAAAGAAAAGAAAGACGCCGGAAGAATAAAGTATGAGAAAAAGAACTACTGCATCCAAAAAAGGACAAACTCGCACGTGAAGTTTTCATAAGAAAGAGGGAAAAGTAAAGATGCTTAAAGTGTTTCCCTATAAGAACATCAAGAAGCTCTGTCTATACAAGTTCCTTTCCTTTAATTATATGTAAATTAAATTAGAGGAAAGGAACTTGCTTCACTTTTTGATATCATTAATTTATTCATCTGCACGCAAGATAAGTATGTGAGGGAGATAAGTCTACCTGTGACGACTAGTTCGTCAAATAATCCCTTAGCTATGCAGTAGAGAGTAACAATATCATCATTTTAATGAAGATCCTGGAGAGAGCCATGTAATTGCATAATTCTAGATTTAGATGGAGAGGCAAGAGTTCTAGGGTGCTCCAAAAACTTGCTGAAATTAGGCAGTCCACCCATAGTTATTAAACCCGGCCCGGGGGTTGACCCGGCCAAGGGGCCGGGTCCCGGGTTTCATGGGTCAACTCGGGTAAACCCGGATTAACCCGGAAAAATTAAAAAAAATTAAAGTTTTAATATTTCATATGAAAAATCCATGTAAATATAGATTATACATATTATGAAGTTTAAAAGAATATTTTAAAAAGTTTTTTATCCTACATTAAAAAGATATTATGTTAAGCTTTTAAGTTAAAGTATTTAAACTAAAAAAGT
>Ga0307510_10009073_pt1 | contig 11840 bp, 8 predicted proteins | sample 12_EM_MG_FD_207224 | JGI IMG/M metagenome (GOLD analysis project Ga0307510, IMG submission 207224) | Populus trichocarpa ectomycorrhiza microbial communities from riparian zone in the Pacific Northwest, United States - 12_EM | ecosystem: Host-associated > Plants > Roots > Unclassified | place...
ATATATATTAAAGGACATAATCCATAAAGAAAAGGATTTATTGTTGTTTTTCTTTTGTATAGCCATAATTTTTTCTTTTCACTTAAGTCCTTTCACAATTGTTTTTTAGAGTTGGTTTATATTTTGCTAAAACTAACTTATTATTGGTTTTCACTGTGCCAGATTAACATCCCGATGTTGGGTTGACACTTGATTTGCAAGAATTAGTTTGGATTTTTTGTTTGACAAATGATTAGAAATATAAGGACTAAAATTGACATTGGGAGAAAGAAAAGAAGAAAAAAAGGAAAAAGAGAAAATGGTTGTTGGAGGCACAACAAACGTTTCTATATTACACGCGTTGCCTGAGGAGAAAAGTCATGCCTTCAATAGAATAAAAAGTCACGAAACTAATTACATGGTCATCTACACTTAAAAAAGATTGAATGGCTATTGCTTTTTTTTTTTTTATTATTAACATGGGTGTCCGGGTCAACTTGCATGCACCTCGACTAATTCCATGGGTCCTGAAGTTAATGATCATGTAAGCCTCTAGTGGCCCTGAGGTTTGTGAGATTCGAACTGGTGACCTCTAAGGAGCAAACTTAAGGCCTGACTAGTTGAGCTATATCCCTTAGGATTCCCAACCAATAGCTCATTGCTCTACAAAGAGGTGAGACAAACAAATCTTTTCACTACTCTAGCTCTATTCCTAGGCCTTTTAGAACGAAACAAATGTTGGAATAATGTTCATAAAATTGCCTCTATTAGTGGACATGAATTCGAGAAGATGAAGGAGAAAGCCTATGACAGCTTCAGGTTGGACTTTGCAGGAAGTAGAGAGCAAATTAATGATAAAGGTGAAAAGATGTACATTCAAACCCGAATGATAGAATATGCAGAAGAGCTATGGGGATTACTAAAGAAAGAAAACATTGATTATAGATAGGTAATGTGAGTTGTTGTAATTTTTGGCTAAAAATTCTTTTCTTTATTTTATGAAGGAAGGGGATGTATTATTATGGAATTTGCAAACAAGATTTATTATTTGTTAAGAAATCATGGTATGTAAAACATATATGCATGAGTCAAATTCTATGATCTCTATTGAATGGATATTATAATTTCTTTAGAATTTGTTAGTTTCAAGCACACTTTATGTTAGTGAGTTTATGATACCTATGTTTTGGGCACAATAAAATGAGTACAATTACCTTTAGAAGTAAAGAACTTAAAACTTGCATCAATGTGATTTTTAGTCTTTTCATCCTTATTTCTTTCATTAATATCAAGTGGAGTAAGGAATATGGTCTTTTAACATGTGAAAAAAATAAAAAAAAATTGTTGGTGTATGTAGCACATGAGCCAACAAGTTGGGGGTTCTTGCGCCCTTCGACAAACTTATTTATTTGTAACTTACTTATTTTTATAGGGGTAAAAAATTGGGTTATGACAATGATAACAATTATAATTCAAAAAATAAAAAGTGTAACTTACTTATTTGTATAGGTTAAAAGAGAATATTATACAACAAACTTCAAACCAACTTCTACATGGTTTACTTATGAATATGAAACAATAATTTTGAAAGTGACATTGCAACTACTCTTAAAACTCAAATTTATATACAAATGGATGCATGAGTAAATATAGTTGAATATCAGTTTTTGAAATTATCAAACTAACTTTTAAAGTTTACTATTTTCACCTAAAGTTCTTCTCGAACACTCCTCAAATGCAATAACACTAGAAATTCTACAATTCTAACCATTAAAATGTTAGGTAATCAAGTTCTTATACACACACAATAATAAGACAATTATATTAATGTTACAACAACTATATTAAGGAAATTGAAATCGTAGTGCACACAATGAAAGATTGGCTTAACTATAACAAAGAAAAATTAACGCAACAGCTACAACATATTCACAATGCAATGCGATAACTATGATTTACTCCAGCCATGGCTCTCTTATTAAAAGTATACAGTAAACAACAAAACTATGTTTTATCCAAACTATTTTTTTTATAAAAGAATTAACATTAAGATATGGTTTATAAAGCATATCAAACATACATTAATACCTAATGTTATCAGCATAATAAAGACATTGTAATCACTTATTGCACAAATACATGATTCAAATATCATAGTTAAAACACACATTGTACAAGCAAATGAGAAATATATGTACATAGAAACAACTCATATTATGTAATAAAAGTCAGTTCTAACATTATCTAAGAAAAATACAATGACATAAGTAAGTTAAAACGACAGAACTACACCTCTTGGTCTAACTCTTTGATCTTCATTCAAAATTCATTTTAGTTAAGAGAACTTTTTATCAATATCTTTCATTGATGATCATATCTTCTTTTTGCTTCTTATACAAAAACATCAGTAGCAAAAATGTGCAATTCACTACCAATGTGAACTCCATCTATGGAGTGAACCTTTTTCATCACCTTTTGATGCTATACCCTTTTCTTATCCTTAAAAGTGGATGTGCAATCACTTTTTGTTGAAACGTTATCAACCAGTCGATCCTAACATAAAAATAATTGTGCTCCCATTTCAAAACCCTTTATTTTCCACCTTGAGGTTTAAGATATTGTGTTTCTCTTCTCTTGCCAATACTATGGTTGTTACTGCTATTTGCAACATTAAAACAAGCTACCATGTTACTCACATCATCAACAAAATTAGAAATATTATTCTCCTCTAAATCACCAGTTCTTTATCTAGATTGATATCATCATTATTAGTGCTCGACAATCCATAATCTCCACCATCTTCATCAAACAACATTCATTGAGAGGGAGCCCAAACAAATTGTTTAGTAGCCATAATGTTACTAAACATTAAGTCATATTTTCCACACAATGATGGCTCAATAATAGCATACCTAAACTTTCTTGCTCCTCTGATTTTCTACGTAAGAAAAATTAAATATAATTAATGAAACTTAATGTATTAATGAAATACTTTAACACAACAAATGAAATTGAAAAGATGAAGATGCTAACAACTGACCTAGATTTTTGTTTTCCACCGCTCATCAGTTGCAGAAATAGACTCTAAATTCACTAATCCAACCAACTTTAGTTTTAGATATTAATTTTTTCATATCCTCCAATACTTTTTTATTCCATCCCATTTTTTCTACAATTGTGATTTGGTGAAAGCATGCTCAGTCTACTCTTTGAAGGCAATTATCATAAATTTTCATCCAACTTTGTCAAAATAAGTGTTTGGTATCATGCCTTTCTTAATAGTTTTGATGCAAATATCATAGAAAATGTGTAACATTTCTCTAGTCCAAGAAGCTTTATCTTGACTTCAAGAACTTTTCATTGCTTTGTTTGATAAACTACTTCTAAACATACAATTAAGCAGTTAATATCATAAGTGTAATCTAATCATTAACTAGAAGAGTAAACAATGTTTGATTGTATTGTATAATTTAGACTTTGTGAAGTACGGATTATTATTGACAATAGTTCTATTTTTGAATACAATGCCTAATAAAGAGATAAATAGTATGAATAAAAAAAATCTATTTATACAACAATGGAATAATAATGAATGTTTTGTTGATTTACATAATAATTTCAAAGTAAATAAGAAGTATTAAGAATTAAAATAATCTATTATAATAGCCTATGTTCTTGATCCTAGTTTCATTAGTTTTTTACTTCATAATACAAAAATTCAATTATTGTTAAATATAATTAAGGTTGTTAATAGAGGAGATGTAGTTTAGTATTGTCAAATTATTAAAAGACACAATAATATAATAAATAGGGGAAAGGCTCACACAAATTAGCACAATAGATTAAAAAAGCAGTACGCTAAAGACAACCAAATATATTGCAGTCTAAGCATAAAAAAGAGAAACACCAGTAATGAACATATAGTTCCTCCAAAGAGCATGAAATAAGCCTATAACAAGTAGGGAAATGCCATATGAAATTATCACTAGAAAAGCATTTGAGATTGAAACAATCAAGAACTACATCTAGCTTTAGCAAACACAAAGAAAGAATATCATTATTAGAGAATAGAATCTAAGGTAAACAAGCCTAAAAACCTAAAGTAAACCAAGCAATCAAGAACACCATATGATTGAATTCATTAAAAAATATAACTATGAATTAAGGATCCATGAAGAAAAAAATTGATCACTCGTCTGACAATCCCTTATCTATTGTTTCTATTCACTCTTTGGGTTCTTCTTCTTCTTACTTTACCATAGAAAAAAAGGGAGCAACTTTCGTTCATGCAATCACATAAATTAAAAGTTTAAAGGATAAATACAATGTAACTAACACACATGCATAAAAACCAAAAAATATAATAAATTTTTATTGTTGATTTTAAAGAGATAGAAAAAGATGATAGATCTTTGATTTTTATTGTGAAGAAATTGTTAAGAAGAAGATGATCATTTCAGCATGAGAAACAATAACTAAACATCTGAGATAAGTGAAATAAAAAAGGCAAAAATTACTTCACAATGTTTACTTACCAAGATCTATTGACATAAATGACAATGTAATTGATAGGTTTGTCTAACACAAGAGAAGAAGAGAAAAGTGAAGCAAATTTAATGAAAAACATACGAGGGTTATTAGAAAAAGATGAGGGTAATTTGATCTAGTTTTTTAACAATGGTTTTTTCTCACTCTTTTTTTTCTTTTGCCAAAGTTTTTGGTTGGTAAAGAATAAACTGAAGTTTGATCTCAAGATTTCATTCTACACACTAAAAAAGAAGAAACATGATAGACAAATCTGATGGCCTTAGGACTTCAAATAGATACAATAGAGAAAACAAGGGTTCTTGGGAAGAATATGAGGGTATTTTATTCTGTCTCCTATCACAACAGTTCTTTCACTTTTTTTTTTCAATAGTTGTTGGTAAAGAGAGGAATAATTGAGGCATGACCTTAGGAAAAGCTGAAGCAAGATGCTTCATGTGAAACTATGGTTCGACCTTAATGGGTCATACACTCTAAAATTGTGTTTTAGTTAGGAACCAAATAATTAATTTTGGTGGTTTGGAGGAAACATAACAACTGTCACACTACCAAACACAATCTCTGTATAACACTTGTAAACCAAATGGCCAATGAACATGATACTAATTAAACAAATGATTTGTTAATACAGGGAACTTAAGTTTATTTTTTCCTTTTGGTTTATACACGAGAATGGGCTTACAAGTAAGGGAGGCAATGAGTACCCATAAGTCGAATTTCTTGATATCCATACCCTATTCATTACCCATCGAATAAAAAATTTAGATATTCATAAATTATCAATTGAGTTTTGGGTATCTATATGAGTATCTATTATTTGACTATTATTTATGAATCAACAAAAAATAAAATGGTGTACGCACATATCAAACATAGAGTGAAACACTAACTTGCAATTTACACACACACACAGATCTTCAATGATAAATTTATTTTTGTTTATTACAATAAAAAGGCGTAAAATGCAATGATAAATGTTAAGTTTTTCTAATAAAAGATTTCTTGCTATGGAAAACAATCAACATCTAATATATGAAGGAAGCTAGAATTACTCTTTAAAAGAGGCAAACAACATTTTGAACTAACTATTTACATAAAAATATACACAGTCAAATTCAACAATGAGTATCAAGAATTAATACATAAACATGAAATTGAAATACAGGTATTAAAATACGATAATTATAAGAAATTAAAATATAAAACTACTTTTAAAATAAAACTTGAAATCTTTGATATTATATAGACAAATAAATACATTGGCACACACCGAGATTGATTGAATCTTTGACTTATTCGAGTTATTAATAAACAATCTCTCACGTTAATGGCAAAAATCTTTGATATCTATCTCCCCGCCGAATCTTTCAACTTCAATTATTGGATAATATCTCCTGTGGTCGTTGCGTACTTCAAACGACATCGTCTCCTCGATTGATCCAGCTTCAGGGATTGGATGGTCACCCGTTCCAATCATGGTTTTGTCCTTGCTCGTGTCCCTCCTAGGCCATTTATTTAAATGCTCATAGTAAATCACTCATTGTAAATCATCTCTACTTGGGATTTTCTGAAGGTTGCCGTAAATCAGCAATCCAAGAGAAGTCAACTATAGTTCTGCAACTTAATTCTCGATATAAACAGAGAAGAGGGACGGACGGACGGACAAATAGCAGTATCAGACATGGCAACCTTAGAAGAGAAGCAAGTGATGGTTGTTGGGATTGATGATAGCCAGCACAGTACATACGCTTTAGAGTGGACATTTGATCACTTCTTCACTCCCCCTCTGGCTTCCAATTCACCTTTCAAGGTCGTTGTTGTCCATGCCAAAACTCCCGCTACCTCCGTCGTCGCCAGTCTCGCGGAACCTGGTACCTATTTGTTTTCCGCTTTATTAATTCTGTACGTATCCTCAGCTTTCTCCTCTTCTCTCTCCACTTCTATAGCAGTGTAGCATGTGCGTCTTTTAGTCGTTCTTCTTTGTTTTCAGGGATTGCTGAAGTTTTGCCACAAGTGAAATCGGACTTGAAGAAGATAGCTGCGAGAGACATCGAAAAGGCTAAGGAAATTTGCATCAGTAAATCGGTACTCACAATCTCTTGTAATCAATTCATTCCTTAATTACTTAAAATCATTCATATAATTAATAAATATTCAACGTTCTGTCTGATATATACTAGACGCGTCGTCCTTGCAAAAGAAACAAAAACGAATTTGCAATCGTTATTTTTTTTGTTAATTAATACTATGACTATATCTAATCTAATGGGGGCAATGCGTGTTTTATTGTTATGACCTCGATCGTTCCTCTTGTAACCACTGTTAAAATCTTGAAAGAAATTTAGCGTGATTAACGAAAAACACTAGTGCTTAAATAAGCTCCAGTGCATTGTAAGATGATGCTTTCCGGTCCCAAAGAGAAAGAGAGAAATGGGGGCTAATTTGTTCTTCCCGTTGCCTTCGCTCTTAGTGAAAGCAGATGATGAATTGACCGGGTCATTCATCTGACATCTAGCAAATGAACATTGAACTAAATGAGTGGATTTTGCGTTGGCTGTTTTCCTGATCATTTCAGCTTCTCTGCAGGTGAGTGATGTGATCTTTGAAGTGGTGGAAGGTGATCCTAGAAATGTTCTTTGCGAGGCTGTAGAGAAGCACCATGCTTCAGTGCTCGTTGTAGGAAGTCATGGTTATGGAGCTATTAAAAGGTATTTGATTTTATCTTTTCTTACCTCCCCCCCCCCCCCCCCCCCGAATCACCTAATGTATCTTATTTTGTTTTCAAATCTAGTACATTGATGTAGTCAGATCCACTGGACTCCTGTTAGATATCCAGTAAATACTGTTGAAAGGCTCTTAGGGAGCTCCACGACAGCTACTTCGCAGTTTACGCATGGTTGCATAATGTCCAAATCACTTAGTTATCTGCAGAAAGTTCGTGCTCACAGGTTTTCACATTTCTCTTGCAGGGCAGTTTTAGGTAGCGTGAGTGACTATTGCGTTCATAATGCTCGCTGCACTGTGATGATAGTGAAGAGGCCTAAGATGCCCTGACTGCTTCTGAGTTGACAATATTATTGAAAAACATGTAATATATTCCTGTCGTCAAAAAAACATGGATGGAATCTACAGTCATTTCCAGATCCGAGCAATTCTCATGCTGCATAGAATTGTGATAGGAGTATTTTGTGTACACTAGTGCTAGAACTTGCTATGTATCCATGTTTACTTGTAGAAAACAAACCCGCACCACCATCTTCAAGTTCTTGATAATTGATTCTTGGATTGATTACAACATCTATATGATTATTATCAGTGTTGCCCTTTACCGATAACAGCAAAAAATTACTTACCTGTTGAAAATAGTGTTTTCATGCCCGGAATTTATCTCATCGAGACTTTTTTTTTATTATCAGAATCCAATAATTTTTTCTTCTCTTTCATACCGGTGATAAAAAAAAAAAAATTTTGAATCAAAATTAAATGTTTTAAATTGATAGGAACTAAAAATTTATAATTTAAAAATTTATAGGACCAAAGTGTGTGATTAACTCCAAATTTAGAAAAAAAAAAATTTTTTATCCTAGTTTTCTATCTTTGAATCTTTCTCTACCTTAGTAATAATATGTTTTAATTGGATATTAATTTGAACTTATAAAATTAAAAAAAAAGGGACAAATCCTTGGTGTATAGTATTAAACAATATTTTCCCAAGTTTTTTTTAATTAGAGTACGTAGTTCTTAATATAATAATAATATAATAACAATAATATATAATCAGAAACTTGGCAGGGCGAAACTTCGGTTTACAGCTTGCAGCTCGCATCTCTTCCTGCATCATTCTAGAAAATTCCGTAACCAACAACGTCCCACTAAAATTCACTTCTCTTGGCAAAAGATAAGCATAACCCAAACGTCTTTCTCGACTAATATTTTATGTTATATAATGTTACAGTGTGCTGCGAATCTGCCTTTATTCTATCGGACAAAAACTTTAAAATATCAGCTTTATCACTAAATGATTTTTTATATCAATTTTATCTTTAAAATTATATAAATTCTCAAATTAAATCTATTTTTAAAATTTTCCATCCCTATTTCCATCTAAATTATATCTTTTTTTTAAAGAAAAACAATGTCATCATGTAAGAAATTTAATGTTTTTTATTGAGTCGTTCTAACATAAGTCTTTATTGAGAAATAAAAATACTATAGTGGTAAAATTGATATAAAAAAAATATTTTAACACAAAATTAAGACAAGCACAATTGCTGGGGATATGTTTGAGATTTTCCATCCCTGTTTTTTTTTTGGTTAACCTAAAAACATTAACAAATCTCTCACCAAGCTCAAATGACTATAAAGATCATATACAGAGAAGAACATACAAATCTTAATGGATAGTGACTTGAACAAGAATGAATCTCTCCATTTTTGCTTGAAGCTCATAAAAAATTTAATTTTCTCTCAAAATTATCTCTAATATATACGGTGGCTGCACACCCAAAATGACTGATCATCTCACTCTATTAACAAAAATAAAATAAAATTGAAGGTCAGTTTCACTGTTCATATGAACAGTGAAACACCAGCCGAGTTATGCCTCCCTCAGCTAAACTAGCATAAAGTTAACCATTTATTCTTTTACTTCTAGAATCTCCAAGACTAACCCAGTCCACCGCCACCCCTGCAAAAAACTAAGCACTGCGCCGCCACAGTACCCCTACAAAAAACCAAGCTTTCAACCCCGTATAATTGGTGATCCCTCTCGAGTCATCTTCCACATTAATCGATCCACGCATCTCAGTACCACCCACCAATAATGTATTTTTATATATCAAAGCCCATGAGTCCTGTTTAAAAACTACACCTACAAGTCAAATAAACATAATGTAAGGTGTAATCTCACCTGGAACTTTCCAGGTCTCTAATGCCAAACAGTTGTCACCATCATTTTTTAGCAGTCCAATCCACAAAGATTAATCTGGAGTATATATTCTATCAGCCTCAGAGGCACTGCTACTTTACTTTACCCTACAACACTGCTTTAAGAAATTGCTGGTAAATTACTTCGCATGCATGTGCCATGCATACAGAGATTTAATTCTCCTCTGGGTTTCTATTCGGACTTTACATTCCTTCAAACGTTTCAGAATCTAACAACTACTTCAAAGCCACTACCCGAATGGAACACATTCTCTTTTGTTGTTTCATGTAAAAGGTTTCTCAAATCTCATCACTAATATTTACAAGGGAGAAAATGAAAAGCAGAATATCAAATCTCATCACTAATATTTACAAGGGAGAAAATGAAAAGCAGAATAAAGTAGAAAAAACCAACCATCACCTGCACGCGTCCAATCTTCTTATCTGGACTACTGTTTACAAACATAACTCTATGTTTCAATTTATATACTTGTTAACTGTATATTAAGTTGGGAAAAGACATCAATATAACAAAACTCACAATCCATAAATTCCAATTCTTTTTTCTTTTTGTGCAATTAAAATGAGGGTCAACCAATCAACAAACTAAGTAATCAATCATAATAAATCAACACAAAGATTGGAAAACCCTGATGAGAGAAAAAACTACGAGACCATAGTCCACCTAAAAACTTTCGATATCATGGGTACACAAGTGTTCTTTCTTGGTTAAAACTAAAATCTACAACATAAATCATCAATAACAACATATTATTAGAATACATCAACAATAAAGAGAAACAATCGAGAAGAATCTCACAAAACTGACAACCACGCTTCTGTGAAGAACAAACCAACTTAGACACCTCCGATCTTTAATCAAACCGTAAGATTTAGGTGTTCAAAATATCATGTCAAAACTTCTTCTTGAGCCAACGGTCAATTAACTACTTATCAAAGTTTTAATCAAGTTGCCATGCTCTCTCCTTCTCTTTGTATATGGTATTCACTAACTTGAAAATAAATCAAAATTGACTTTTTATGCCTAGTCATCTATATGGCCTAAAAGGCTTTAAGCATTTGTCCCTTTTTTCCTTAGTTTACATGTGTTATGCCTTAAAGCCCTAAAGCAGGAGTGATCAAATCCAACAATTCCCTTCCTCCCAACTTATCTAGAAGGCTCCACCAAGTCTTCTTGCCTTTTATAAAACATAAATTTTTCTCTTGGTAAAGGCTTGATCATCATATCTGACACATTGTCATTAATATGAATCTTTTCAAAAAAAAAAATGACTTCATCTCTTTAACATCTCGTCTCCATTGGTATCTAACCTCAACGTGTTTTGATTAAGAATGAAAAAAAGAATGCTTACCAAGATGGATTGCACTCTGACTGTCACCATGCAACACAAATTTCTCTTGCACTATGCCAAGATAAAGTAAGAACTTTTTCATTCATAGTAACTTTTTAACCCCTTCAGTAAAAGCATGTATTCATCTTTTATAGTGGATAATGCAATATATTTTGTAACCTCCATTGCCATGAAACTGCTCCCTTGCAAAGGTCATTAAATATCCTAATATGGACTTTTTAGAATCACCATTATCAACTATATCTGTATTTGTGTATCCATCAAGCACATGTTTACTATTTTCAAAACATAATATGAAAGTACATTTGAGATACTTGAATATCCATTTCATTGACTAGTGTTCTTTATTAGGATTGAAAAGAAATCATTTGATCACACCAATAACATGAGTTATATTTGGCCTTGTATAAACCATAACATACATCAAGTAACCAATTGTTGATGCATAAAGAACCTTATTCATCTCATTTCTTTCTTTGTCACTTGAAGAACACTATTTAGAACTTACCATAAAATGGTTTACAAGTGGAGAACAAATAGCTTTTGTCTTGCTCATGTTGAATCTCTTAAGTACTATTTGAATATATCTCTTTTTAAGATGGTCAAATCTTCATATTATTCATGTCACGAGTAATGTTCATGCTAAGAATTTATTTTGTCAGTTCTAAGTTTTTCATTGCAAAAGACATGCTTAACTCTTCCTTCAAACTCTAGATTTTCTTAACATTATGGCTAACAATTAGCATATCATCCATATATAGCAAGATAATAATGAAGTTACCATTATGAAACCTTTTTATAAATACACTAAGATCATAAGTTGCCCTACCATAACCATACTCCACCATGAAAGAATTAAACTTTTTGTACCACTGCATGTTGTCTTTGAGTTAGTTTTAACTTGTATAAATTCTTTTTCTTGTAAATTAGTTGTTTTTCCTTTCACTTCAAACCCTTCAAGCTACTCTATATAGATATGATTTATATAATTCTCTAACAATGAGCAATTTTTTTTTT
>Ga0307510_10009074_pt1 | contig 11840 bp, 7 predicted proteins | sample 12_EM_MG_FD_207224 | JGI IMG/M metagenome (GOLD analysis project Ga0307510, IMG submission 207224) | Populus trichocarpa ectomycorrhiza microbial communities from riparian zone in the Pacific Northwest, United States - 12_EM | ecosystem: Host-associated > Plants > Roots > Unclassified | place...
GTGAAGTTAGTAGCACTATTTTACTGGTAGTCAATAACCTAGTAGTACTCTTCTACTGGTAGTCAACAACATAGTAGTACTTTTCTACTGGAAGTCAATAACCTTTTAGTACTATTTGACAGATAGTTAACAAGTTAGTAGAACTGCCTGTATTACCTGCTTATCTAATTATTAGTTCTATTTTTACAGTAATGCTGTTCTTACAGCCCCGCTGTCCTTAAGTCCATTTTATTTTGTCAGCCTTACTGTAACTTAGTATATAGAATTGGCAGCATCTATTGTCCTAGACGCATGTTACATCGCTTGGCGTCAACAAATAAACTCTGAAGCATTAGATGCGCTCGATGCCGCATTACACAACTTCCGTCAGCTGCGTGAGGTGTTCCGAATCCCTGGTGTTCGGCCAACCGGATTCTCACTCCCGAGGCAACACGCGCTGTTCCATTACCGTTGTCAAATCGAAGATTTTGGAGCGCCAGGGGGCCTTTGTTCTTCCATCACAGAATCCCGCCATATCACGGCCATCAAAAAACCCTGGCGCCGTTCGAATCGATTCAATGCATTAGGTCAGATGCTCCAAACCAATCAGCGGTTGGATAAGCTTGCCACTATGCGCAGCGACTTCGTCTCACATGGGATGTTACCTGCCAGCCACACTGGAGGTAGACAAATATCACACATTGCCAAGTCCTCCGAGTTGCAACACTTTTCCGATGATGAGGACAGTGATAGTGAGCCTGTGGAGGAACAGGACATATCTGAAGATGTGATCTTGGCCCACACTCGTGGTACGTCAATCTCCCTTGTGGATAAATAAATATCTAATTCTGCGAAGCACGCAAGTACCCACGAGACATTGAGGGCCTTTCGGATCACATAGGCGTGCCAAACCTTCATGATATGACGCTGCAGTGCATTGCAACTCGGCTCAGCGAGAGTGTCGATAATCTCCTCCCCATCAACGCCAAGATTTCCGTGTTTCATTCGGCAATCGCAAAATTTCATGCCCCAAGTGATCCGAGTGGCACACAGGGAATGCGACGTGAGCGCATCCGTTCCACACCTTCATGGAGAGGCCGCGAGCCACGCCGCAACTGCGCATTCGTTGGTGAGGATGAGAGGGCATCTGGGATGAGAGGTATGGCCATTGTTAGGGTGATTCTTTTTTTCTCGTTTGAACACGAAGGTGTCTACTACCCCTGCGCTCTTGTGGAGCAGTTCAGGAAAGTACGACATGACCCTGTGACAGGGATGTGGGTGGTACAGCCAGATATCATTCGCGGCAGACACAAAACATCAGTTCTACACCTCAATACGTTCTATCGGGGTGCCCATCTGATTCTGGTTTATGGAAAAAAAAAGTTGCCAGTTAAGTTCCACTTCAGTTACTCCCTAGACGCATTTCGTGCTTTTTATGTAAATAAATACATAGATCACCATGCAAACGAAATTGCATTCTAAAGTCTAGTAGCTTGAGCTAAGTAGGATAAGGTGAAAAACAAACAAAGGGAGTGTTATGGTAGGAGTGCGCGGCTGGTATATCAAACGCACGTGCTGTGTTATCATTGCTCTACAGCAGCCATCGGCCCGGATATGGTAATAGGCTTTGTAATCCTGATGCACCTGCACGTCAGTCCAAGCGACACGTTTCATAATTATTATTGTAAATTAATTATCAGAGCACATAAGGTGTGACTGTCCGTGCGGGACGTAACTTAGTAGGTGCAGTAAACCTGCTTCTAGTGACTCCAGTCCGTGCGGGACGTAGGTGCAGTAAACACAACGCGTACCCAACTTGAACAGAATATACACGACTTGGAGGTTGGCGCGACTCCCAAAGAGGCCAAGAGCTGTTGCCATCGATAAATTGACGCCATCAAAAAAGTTCCTCTATGTCATCAGCAAAGACGAGTTAAGCTGCCAGTCTGCAAGTCTTATAGCGCAATTCAGATTATCCCATGCGCCAGTCAATCATTAATCATTTCTCGGACGAATAGGCAAAGTAGACTGCAAGGTGTCCCGCATGCGGAGCAGATGACAAGACCATCGAACACTTTATTTTAGCTTGTCCAAGCTTTGCTCACAGAAGATGGCTGGAGACTCTCCTGGGAGGTCACAACATGGTAGTCCCACTAGCTAACTACATAGATGTGATGCAGCGATTTAGAAATGATGGTGAGCAGATGTATCGTCCGTGTTAACAATCTACACGATACAACTTCGCACCGACTACACACGAGACTCAAAACTTCACATTCCCTCTCATAACGTACTGGTGTGCGACTCGCATACGCAGCCAGAAAAGCACAAGAGAATGCGTGACACACGGGTAGCTGCCGCGAACGCCATCCCTATCCCACACGCGGCTGGGCTGGGGCGTTCCCACCTCAGACCGTACAAAGCTACTTGGTGCGTCATTGCCACGCTCGCCAAACTCTCTGAAAACACGTTATGTCACAAAGGCAAGTCAGCTTTAGGGGTAGAAAGCGGAATTGTAAAGACCCATTTACTGGCAAAGCACATACAGTATGTATCTATCCTCGAAGTGCTACATGGGGCTCTGCACCCCGAAGCACACAACAATGGGCTCGAAAAAAAAAAAGCATGATAGATACTACTATCTCCAGAGTGCAAGCAACCCAGATCAGACATCTTCATGGTCCGTAGCACACACTCGGAGCTGACATGCCATCTCGTTCTTGTCGGACCGTGGCCCCTTCGAGTTAGTGAGCGTGACCGTGCGGAGCAGACACGGCTGAGTTCTCCTATTCCTGGAACACCCCGTGCAGCATGGAGACCCCGCGCCGCAGGGTTGGGTTCATTCCCTTGAGCTTCTGCCAGCGGTCTTGGCACCAGAAGGCGGCATGCTGGGTGTCAAGGGAATTGCCTGTTCTGTGAAGGGCCTGGAACTGATTAGCACCAGAGAGCAGCGGATCAAGCTGTCAGGTAAGGTCCAAAACAAAATCGAAGGCATTTTGGGATCACCGCTGGGCCAGTGGCAATGCCGCGCATCTTGATACCCGCAATCGAAGTCACCCTCTTGTGTTCACAAATCACAATGAGTGAGGACATGAGATAGTGGCTGGCAATGCACAACACCAAGGGGAACCACATGTGAATAGTTTACTAGTACTGTTCGTTTTTTATTTCCCAAATAATACTCTATAGCCTTCGCCGCGATGCCAAGGAGTAAATGCAACTTGAAGGAACTTGAACGTCACAATTGATTTGACATGGCTTGGACATTGTCTAGACCCATTCAATTGCGAAACTTGAGCCCGTCCATGTGCTTGTGGAGTGACAATGTTACTAGTAGTACCTGACCGTTTTGATGGAGCATTCTATGACGTTTTGGGGTGGCAGGTCTCGCAAGCAGCTAGAGGAGCCCTTACCTTAAAAACGGCGGAGGAGAGTCAGCAACACACCCCCAACACACTCTCGCTCCTCTCCACTCATGCCACTACGAGCGAGGAAGTCGGGCGTCACCAAAGAACGGGCCCACCACGAGCTCCAAGTCTTACAGGCAATAGAGCAGCTAGAACGCCAACCCGGGTCACCCAGCGAGGCAGAAACCATAGACCTAACCTCACGGTCCTCACCATGGTAAGCCAAACTCGACACCGACAGAGAGACATTGACCAATCGAAGTACCAGTGGTGACGCGGACCTGCGGTACCCCGAATCCCAGGCCGAGGCCTTGGGCGAAAGCGCGGCCGATACCGACTCTGATTACCAAGGCGAACCCTACTCTGACGAGGTCATCGACGTCAATGCTTATGAGAGCGTCTTCCGAGAATTATGCCGGACGTCGCCAGTGTCACAGCACAGTCAGATCGAAGTTGGTCACACTGATTCCAATAGCGGTGCAGGCGTGCCCAGCTTGGATAGCCTGGAACTTAGACAGGTCATACCAATCCGATGCCAGGTAAAATTCACTGACTGTAACGCGATCAAAGCATTTACCTTCTTTCACAGAAACAGAAAGAGAACCAGGACTCTCTGAAACACGCAGTGCCCCCTGGGCCGGACAAGTAGGTGCACCTTCATTAGCACCAGTTATTGCATACTAATGCCACCTACGTCACATTGTCTCCACCCTCCCAGTGCGAGTGCAGTCCCAAAATGCTTGAAGCGCTCTCATGCATGGGGTGGGTCAGACCCACGATGGGGAGAGAATGGTCCGTCGATTTGATTTTTGCTCCGCACAACACCCCTCCTGATAGATGCGCTACATTTAGTGCAACAATCTTCAGAAACCCTGACCGATATCGACAGTGTCGACTCGGATGATGCTCCTGGGGAGTTTCATTGCGATGAGGCAGATGATATGCTCACCAAAGTGCAGAGAAGCAAGAGTTCTGTGCCACCAGCGAACAGGAAATTGCTATCTAACACCCCAGTAGAAGGGAAACCCGTTTCAGTGGCAACAAGTGGTGAAGATGTAGGCCTCCCTTTGTTCTTGCACCATGAAAACACTGGCTAATGTGATGTTAGATGAAAATTCGGCTTCTCAAGCTCATGACCCCCTCCGGCTCAGTCAGCAGTACGAGCCGTACCAGGGGCGGCACGCCGAGCGGTTACATCACGCGAATGCCCGAGGACATCCCCCGTAACATCAAACAGGATTACACGATTTCAGATCTTCCACTGCCACTGGCAGACGGTGGAGCTTACATAGAAAAATGGCATAAAGATTTCGTTCCCTCTCTTTTAACATGGGCTGGAGCCCATGAGGACCCATTCGGGGTCAGGAGCGAATTGTTCACTGCAGTGCCTCATATCTGGGAGCGTGTCTTTTGTGACATCAGACTCCACAATAATGACTTAGTTACTCTGGTGAAAGTGGTAAGTCGTATGGAGTAACTATGAGGAAATGATCTAATCATTTTGTAGTCGGAAAACGTCATCGAAAGCTGGATTGATGATATTGGACAGGCTGGGTACATGGCTGTCCGGGACATCATCGGGTGCACACCAGGACTCGAATACGCGGAAGATAGGATTGCTTTTGCCTCATGTGCACTCCACAACCTAAAGTATGTCTACAGTCATCCTGAACAGTCGGTAAGTGTAAACTGCTCATGTTGTCAATGCTGAAACTGATACCCACCAAGGTTCAACGAGGAGCATTTCGCTCTATACTCGTGCTGAAAGTTTATTCCGTGCATGCCCACAAAATTCTCCCAGTAATACACCGCTACCGCAGCCAGACTGGAGCTCTGGCACTTGCAACAGCTGCTGTATGTGGATCCATTTATTCAGAACGAGGGCATAATAGAATAATCCATCCATCTAGGTCGAACGCGGCCTGAGGCTATTTGAGACGCGACGAGATGATCGCAGTCAATGTCGCCAATTTTATATACTAAGTTACAACAAGACTAATGAATTAAAGTGTACATAAGCCCAGCTAGCTGTTAGACTACTAGAATCAGATAATCTATAAAATAGTACTATCAAACATAGTAGAACATGATGTCAAATAGTACAACTAAATCAGAAGGTAACTGTAGAATAGTAGTACTAAATGGAAAAGTATCTGTAGGATAATAGTACTAGATGGGGTGATAACTGTAGGATAGTACTACTAAATGGCATGATATCTGTAGAATAGTACTACTAGATGGGATGATAACTGCAGGATAGTACTACTAAATGGAATGATATCTGTAGGATAGTAGTACTAGATGGGGTGATTACTGTAGGATGGTAGTACTAAGTGGGATGATATCTGTTGGGTAGCAGTACTAAGTGGAATGATAGCTGGAGGATAGTAGTACTAGATGGGGTGATAACTGTAGGGTAGTAGTACTAAATGGGATGATATCTGTAGGATAGTAGGACTAAGCGGAATGATAGCTGGAGGATAGTAGTACTAGATGGGGTGATAACTATAGGATAGTAGTACTAAATAGGATGATATCTGTAGGATAGTACTACTAGATGGAATAATAACTGTAGGATAGTAGTACTAAGTGGAATGATAGCTGGAGGATAGTAGTACTAGATGGGACGATAACTGTAGGATACTAGTACTAAATGGGATGATATCTGTAGGTAGTAGTACTAGATGGGGTGATAACTGTAGGATAGTAGTACTAAATGGGATGATATCTGTAGGATGGTACTACTAGATGGAATAATAACTGTAGGATAGTAGTACTAAATAGAATGATAGCTGGAGGATAGTAGTACTAGATGGGGTGATAACTGTAGGGTAGTAGTACTAAATGGAATGATATCTGTAGGATAGTAGTACTAAGTGGAATGATAGCTGGAGGATAGTAGTACTAGATGGGGCGATAACTGTAGGATAGTAGTACTAAATGGGATGATATCTGTAGGATAGTAGTACTAAGTGGAATGATAGCTGGAGGATAGTAGTACTAGATGTGGCAATAACTGCAGGATAGTAGTACTAGATGGGATGATAACTATAGGATAGTACTACTAAATAGGATGATAACTGTAGGATAGTACTACTAGATGGAATAATAACTGTAGGATAGTAGTACTAAATAGAATGATAGCTGGAGGATAGTACTACTAGATGGGGTGATAACTGTAGGATAGTACTACTAAATGGCATGATAGCTAGAGGATAGTAGTACTAGATGGGGTGATAACTGTAGGGTAGTAGTACTAAATGGGATAATATCTGTAGGATAGTAGTACTAAGTGGAATGATAGCTGGAGGATAGTAGTACTAGATGGGGTGATAACTGCAGGGTAGTGGTACTAAATGGGATGATAACTGTAGGATAGTACTACTAAATGGAATAATAGCTGGAGGATAGTAGTACTAGATGGGGCAATAACTATAGGATTGTAGTACTAGATGGGGTGATAACTGTAGGGTAGTAGTACTAAATGGGATGATATCTGTAGGATAGTAGTACTAGATGGAATAATAACTGTAGGATAGTAGTACTAAATGGAATGATATCTGTAGGATAGTAGTACTAAGTGGAATGATAGCTGGAGGATAGTAGTACTAGATGGGGCAATAACTGCAGGATAGTAGTACTAAATGGGATAATATCTGTAGGATAGTAGTACTAAGTGGAATGATAGCTGGAGGATAGTAGTACTAGATGGGGTGATAACTGTAGGGTAGTAGTACTAAATGGGATGATATCTGTAGGTAGTAGTACTAGATGGGGTGATAACTGTAGGATAGTAGTACTAAATGGGATGATATCTGTAGGATAGTACTACTAGATGGAATAATAACTATAGGATAGTAGTACTAAATGGGAAGATATCTGTAAGATAGTAGTACTAAATGGGATGATATCTGTAGGTAGTAGTACTAGATGGGGTGATAACTGTAGGGTAGTAGTACTAAATGGGATAATATCTGTAGGATAGTAGTACTAGATGGGGCAATAATTGTAGGATTGTAGTACTAGATGGGATGATAACTATAGGGTAGTAGTACTAAATGGGATGATATCTGTAGGATAGTAGTACTAAATAGAATGATAGCTGGAGGATAGTAGTACTAGATGGGGTGATAACTGTAGGGTAGTAGTACTAGATGGGGCGATAACTATAGGATAGTAGTACTAAATAAATGGGATGATATCTGTAGGTAGTAGTACTAGATGGGGTGATAACTGTAGGGTAGTAGTACTAAATGGGATAATATCTGTAGGATAGTAGTACTAAGTGGAATGATAGCTGGAGGATAGTAGTACTAGATGGGGTGATAACTGCAGGGTAGTGGTACTAAATGGGATGATAACTGTAGGATAGTACTACTAAATGGAATAATAGCTGGAGGATAGTAGTACTAGATGGGGCAATAACTATAGGATTGTAGTACTAGATGGGGTGATAACTGTAGGGTAGTAGTACTAAATGGGATGATATCTGTAGGATAGTAGTACTAGATGGAATAATAACTGTAGGATAGTAGTACTAAGTGAAATGATAGCTGGAGGATAGTAGTACTAGGTGGGGTGATAACTGTAGGATAGTAGTACTAAATGGGATGATATCTGTAGGTAGTAGTACTAGATGGGGTGATAACTGTAGGATAGTAGTACTAAATGGGATGATATCTGTAGGATAGTACTACTAGATGGAATAATAACTGTAGGATAGTAGTACTAAATGGGATGATATCTGTAGGTAGTAGTACTAGATGGGGTGATAACTGTAGGGTAGTAGTACTAAATGGGATAATATCTGTAGGATAGTAGTACTAGATGGGGCAATAATTGTAGGATTGTAGTACTAGATGGGATGATAACTGTAGGGTATTAGTACTAAATGGGATGATATCTGTAGGATAGTAGTACTAGATTGAATAATAACTGTAGGATAGTAGTACTAAATAGAATGATAGCTGGAGGATAGTAGTACTAGATGGGGTGATAACTGTAGGGTAGTACTACTAAATGGGAAGATATCTGTAGGATAGTACTACTAGATGGAATAATAACTGTAGGATAGTAGTACTAAATTGAATAATAGCTGGAGGATAGTAGTACTAGATGGGGTGATAACTGTAGGGTAGTAGTACTAAATGGGACAATATCTGTAGGATAGTAGTACTAAGTGGAATGATATCTGGAGGATAGTAGTACTAAATGGGATGATAACTGTAGGATAGTAGTACCAAATGGAATAATAGCTGGAGGATAGTAGTACTAGATGTGGTGATAACTGTAGGATAGTACTACTAGATTGGACAATATCTGTAGTATAGTAGTACTAGATGGGGTTATAACTGTAGGATAGTACTACTAAATGGAATGGTATCTGGAGGATAGTAGTACTAGATGAGATGATAACTGTAGGATAGTACTAGTAGATGGGATGATAACTGTAGGATAGTACTACTAAATGGAACAATATCTGTAGGCTAGTACTACTAAATGGGATGATAACTGGAGGATAGTAGTACTAGATGGGACAATAATGGTAGGATAGTCATACTGAATGTAAAGGTACCTTTAAAATAGTACTACCAATTGAAAAATAACTGTCCAATAGTACTACTAAATAGGACAGTAACTGTATGATAGTATTACTGAATGTAATGACATTTGTTGGATAGTAGTACTAAATGGGATAGGATCTGTAGGATAGTACTACCAAATAAGACAGTAATTGTGGAATAGTACTACTCAATGACTAGTCATCTGTAAGTAGTATTACTAAATTGGACTATAACTTTAGAATATAAGAATATTGACTAACTGTAAAATGGAACTACCAAATAGGCTGTTATCTGTATATTTATACTACTAGATAAGATGCTCTCTGATTATTTATTAGTATTATGCTATGGATAACTGTGTATTTAATAGTATTATAAACCCTAAACCCTAACCCCTAACCCCTAAATCCCTAAACCCCTAAACCCTGACACCCTAAAAGCTACAACACCTATACAATTCTCTACTCAAATGACATTCCCAATATAGTATGTAGTAGATGAATGCCTTCTTTGTTGATCAAGGCTATATACAGGAAATAAGAGTCTAAGAGATTAAGCAGTAAAAGAACATTGAAAGTAGTTGTGATGACCACAAAGTGAGGGCAGTTATTATAAATAGCTGACAGTAGCACTTTGAATTGCATATTAAATAATTATAGGTTTTATATATCAGCTCAACCACATACCTATAAGCTTTAGCAGACATTTGTTAACATATTGGTAAGCTGATTTGTATAATGAACCTTTTTTCTATATGCAATTCTATGTTCTAGATTTAGCAGTTTATAATAGTAATGTATGGCTTGTGTTGTACTCACATTGTTGTGGTCAAACCTACTTTCAATGGTCATTCACTGCCTAACATCTTAGCCTATAATTTACTTTATCTGGCCTTGATCTGGAAGGAATATATTTATTGCTTATTTGCTATATTATTTAGAATATGGTCTTGTTAGCATGGCTTAGAGCATTTCAATCAGGAATTGTGTAGGGAGTTCAGGGTTTAGCTTATAGTGTTTAGGGTTTACAAATTATAAACACAACCCAATGGACAGCTATATATGGAATAGTACTACTCAAAAATCAGAGAGTGTACCATTATATTGCACTATAGCACAGTTAGTTAACTGTCTAGAAATAATATGCTGTAACAAATTTAATATATACAGTAAGAGTGCAGTACCACAGTAAATGTCTCCCTCAGTAGTACTATTTTATGAATAACTTCCTATTCAGTGGTATTATCCTGCAGTTACCATATGATTTAGTAGTACTATCCTACAGTTATCATCCCATCTAGTAGTACTATCCTCCAGCTATTGGTCTATTTAGTAGTACTATCCTGCAGTTATCACCCCATCTAGTAGTACGATCCAACAAATATAATCCCATTTAGTACTACTATTCTCCAGCTATTGTTCCATTTAGTAGTACTATCCTATAGTTATCGTCCCATCTAGTACTACTATCCTACAGTTATTGCCTTATTTAGTAGTACTATCCTCCAGCTATCATTCTATTTAGTAGTACTATCCTACAGTTATCATCCCATCTAGTACTACTATCCTCCAGTTATCACCCTATCTAGTACTACTATCCTACAGATATCATCCCATTTAGTAGTACTATCCTACAGTTATTCTGCCATCTAGTACTACTATCCTACAGATAGCATCCTATCTAGTACTACTATCCTCCAGCTATCATTCTATTTAGTAGTACTATTCTACAGTTATCGTCCTATCTAGTACTACTATCCTACAGTTATCACCCCATCTAGTACTACTATACTCCAGTTATCATTACATTTAGTACTACTATCCTCCAGCTATTGTTCTATTTAGTACTACTATCCTGCAGTTATCACCCCATCTAGTACTACTATCCTACAGTTATCACCCCATCCAGTACTACTATCCTACAGTTATTGTCCCATCTAGTACTACTATCCTACAGTTATCACCCTATCTAGTAGTACTATCCTACAGTTATCATCCCATCTAGTACTACTATCCTCCAGCTATTATTCTATTTAGTAGTACTATTCTACAATTATTGTCCCATGTAGTACTACTATCCTACAGTTATCACCCTATCTAGTACTACTATCCCACAGATATTATCCTATCTAGTACTACTATCCTACAGATATCATCCCATTTAGTAGTACTATCCTACAGTTATTGTGCCATCTAGTACTACTATCCTCCAGGATTCATTCTATTTAGTACTACTATCCTCCAGTTATCATTCCATTTAGTACTACTATCCTCCAGTTATCACCCCATCTAGTACTACTATCCTCCAGTTATCACCCCATCCAGTACTACTATCCTACAGTTATTGTTCCATCTAGTACTACTATCCTCCAGCTATTATTCTATTTAGTAGTACTATTCTACAGTTATTGTCCCATGTAGTACTACTATCCTCCAGTTATCGCCCTATCTAGTACTACTATCCCACAGATATTATCCTATCTAGTACTACTATCCTACAGTTATCACCCCATCTAGTACTACTATACTCCAGCTATTGTTCTATTTAGTACTACTATCCTGCAGTTATCACCCCATCTAGTACTACTATCCTACAGTTATCACCGCATCCAGTACTACTATCCTACAGTTATTGTCCCATCTAGTACTACTATCCTACAGTTATCACCCCATCTAGTAATACTATCCTACAGATATTGTCCCATTTAGTACTACTATCCTACAGTTATCATCCTATCTAGTATTACTATCCTACAGTTATCACCCCATCTAGTACTACTATCCTCCAGCTATTATTCTATTTAGTAGTACTATTCTACAATTATTGTCCCATGTAGTACTACTATCCTACAGTTATCACCCTATCTTGTACTACTATCCTCCAGTTATCG
>Ga0307510_10009075_pt1 | contig 11839 bp, 10 predicted proteins | sample 12_EM_MG_FD_207224 | JGI IMG/M metagenome (GOLD analysis project Ga0307510, IMG submission 207224) | Populus trichocarpa ectomycorrhiza microbial communities from riparian zone in the Pacific Northwest, United States - 12_EM | ecosystem: Host-associated > Plants > Roots > Unclassified | place...
AAGAGATAAAAATGGCCGTGCCTCAAGCCTGAGTTCACGTTTTGAAGCTTTTAAGAGGGATAAAAGACCTTCATAGGGAAACACCCCAGCAAGGTAAACTTAAAATATAAGGTAAAGCTGAAACAACAGGGAAGAGACCTCATCTGAAAACAATAAGCTGTTTGTTTTCCTTCGCTGAACATTTTGCACCAAGTTGAAAATTCATATAATCATAAACAGGAAAGCGTCAAATGGAAATATAGGCGAGCAATCCCCAGCACATGGCACGAGCACCTTGTATCACCACCGGAATTGTATCATACTAGGTACAAACTATCACCATGAAAGTATCAGTAAAATTACCTCCACTCTTCAGGTAGTCCAATCAAATTGGGGATCAAGATATCTATATACTGCTCCAATACTGTTGTGCAGCTGATAAGCCAGTTCCTGTTGCTGATGATTCATACCAGTATCATGATCCATCACTGGCATAGCAAACCTACCAGACAAAGTGCCGGAGACATTCCCCATTTCAGCTGTGATTCCGCTGGTAGAAGCAGAAAGATGATTTTTACCATTCAAATTCCCAAATCCACCACCAACATTAATTGACTTGTTTCTCATCACATTACCCTCTACGTAAGGGAAATTGGTGAGCACATTTTTTCTCGACTCTGTGACCCTATTTATGTCCATATTATTTCCTTCATAATCAACACTGACCATACCACCTGTCCCACTGAACCGTGAAGAGATCATTTCTTGCATGATTTTCTCAACAGAGCTCTGAAATTCATTTGGATCAACCTCATTGGACTGAGATGACTGTTGCATTGGTGTCTGAACAGGTGAGTTTGCTGAACAGACATGGTTTATAGCAGTTGATGCTGCTAAAGTATTGTGGGAACTTTGAGAAGGATTGCCAGATGATGATGGTGTCAGACAAGAGAAGGGAGAAGAGGGGTTGGGCTGAGCTGGTGGCCAAGTGGTTGAAGAACCAGCAGATGGAATCTGAACAGAAGTCCCAGTATATGGACTGCCAGGACTAGTCATCTGATTTTCAATTCGTGAATTCATGGAATTCTGGTGAAGAAGCCCGCCAACAGTGATGGCAGAGGAAGTGGTGGAGCTTGTGCCGAGGGAATTGTTTGCACTTGCAACACCACTGCTTGTGGAAGGATGCATGATGCTTGCCCGTACAGTATGATGATCATAATTCGATGTGTGTCCAGTAATTTGACACTGCTTTTTCTCAGGTGGTTGTTGATCGGAATCATGCACTCCAGAAAATGGCCTGGTTTTGCGAGGGAACTGGGCCAAACTCTCTGGTAAACAAACAAGAAGTTATTATGTGAAGTAAGAACTTTATTTAACCACGAGTCAAAAGATTCTAATACAGCCTCCATATGATAGTTCCAGGAAACTCTCTGATGACTTTGGGACAAATGGGAGAAGTTTACTGTCACATGTAGGATGTCAAGTAATATTTTAAGCCATTTTCTCTGTTATACAACCTTTGAAGCCATCCCCTAGCAGCTAGCAAGGTGTGTCCTAGCAATCTATTGGTTTGTTTGCTGTTTGTAAAAGCTAGTAGCTTTAACTTTAGGAAGCTCTATGCATAGATTGTAGTTTTTATATTTTGGAAAGGAAACTTCTGCATATCATACTTCAATGCATTTTTGGGTGGTGAGATGAATAATCATTCGATATGCAATGCACCCTTCTCTTAAAAATTTAAAATTGTAGGTATTTTTTCATTTCCTTTTTGGTTAAACATAGATGTGAAAGTTTAGAGAGAGTTTCAATCAGCACAAAAGCATTGAGAAATAGTAGATAAGAACATCAAACTGTGCAACTTATGGCAATCTTTGCTGACAAGATTTGATTGATAATTATATTCGCGTCAAAAAAGAACGTATACCAAATGGGGGAAGTTTCTTTGAGCTTACCTATTGGTCCCTTCCCAGCATCTTGAGTTGTATAGTCAATCAAGTCTTTCATGCAGTTTACCACCTCTGATATCTGCAGGTTGTTCAGTAAACATGCAAAAAAGAAAAGAAGGTTCTTGTTAGATTATCAAGATATGATCAGTCCAACATTTTTTAGAAAGAGCAAGAAGCAGATACCACATTTCAAATATAATGCAATCACGCAAATATGGAGTTACATATTCATCTTATGTGCAAGTGTTTTATTAGGGCAGGATATATCATCTTAAATTCAAATCCAAAACCTTGAGGGCGAGGTCACTTGGTAGGTAAAATTGGCAGGCAGTATTGCTACAAAGAATAAAAGACCAAATCAAGCAGGAAGGAACCAAGAGCTAGAAGAGAGGATGGCATGCATCAGTGGCATCAAAAAGAGCCTAGAAAGAAAACGCATGGGAGGAAGTTTAAACCACATTCAAATGAATTCACATGGGCAACTAGGAAACTCAAGTAAAATATTATGCCTTTGCATTTTCAGAACATAATCAACCTGTGCACTACTAACCAATGTAAAAGAAATGAGCTTATTCAAGTCCAATAATCAAGGATGGCCAATTTGAAATTAGAAAATTGCAATAAACTATACCTGGAGACATCGCACATATCTTTTTGTGAATCCTAAATCATTAACTAAAGGTATCTCCAAGGCTTTTGCTAGTTGACAAGCAGATGCAAGAAACCTGGAAAATTCACATCCATAGATATAAGCCAAACAAAAGCCACCAGGAGGAAATAAAAGTTCCACTCTAATTTACCTATCAACATATGTATCAAATTGAGAATCTAAGAAGAAATCAAACAAGAAGCCATCTAAAATTATATCAGTTGAGTTGAATATTCATCAAGTACCATGCAGAAAAAAAATCCAAACATAACACTTTATCACAGCCATCATGTCACGGTCAAGTTGCTGGATGCTATCATTGATGTCATTATGAAGGCCATTAGCTGAGTGACAATCAGACACTATTTGAGAGTCAGAGAATTAAATTACCATGTTGCAATAGTTTACTCAATGTAACTTCATCCATGTTGCAGACCTAATATTCAGGGGTGAATTAGTTTCCAAGTTGCAACATCAAGGTGGTTAGTCAAATGCCTAAAAGTCCCAGATGATGCAAATCATGTACATAAGTGGAGGATGTGCCTAAAAGTCCCAGATGATGCAAATCATGTACATAAGTGGAGCATGTCCCACATAAAAAATTTGAGGTCTTGCAGCTCATGTGGAAAAGAGGGGGGGACATCATGTCAACTCTTAGGTTCAGCAATTTTCATTGTTCAGCAAAGAAAAAATGAAACAAAAAATATAAAGTTTTTAACAGATTATATGAACACAAATTATGAAATTTCAAATAACGGTGGCAAGAGAAAACCACCATCAACTAGTGACAGCAATCAAAAGATTTCAAAGCAAAAGGAACTCACATGTTACAGTTATTTTCTAAATCAGGTGAAGAAGAGCTCGATGAAGCATTTTGAGCAGAAGCTTGGTATTTCTGTGCCACAACTCCAAGCTGGCTTACCTGCAAGGTAGGAAAGTGATCTATAAAAGTTACACAAGAATTTAAGAAGACCTTATACCTTACCACCTCAATAGCGCAAATGGACAGAAAATAAGCAATCACATCAGATGAAAAAAATATGAAAGCGGAAGACTTCAGAGAAAAATTTAACTATGTAACTGTGATTCAGAGAATAATTGACCTCTGATGGCAAGTATTGCAGCAATTAAATCTGAAGTATCATAAAGGGAGATTCCATCCACATGTGCTCCAAGCTGATGAAACTTGGATATGTTGACCATCCTTGGGCACTTCCATTTAAGTATCAAAGAAAGGTGACAAAGAGAATCGCTCCCTAAAGAATGGAGACCAATTTCCCAGACAAGGAGGCCAAGCTTCTCAGGAATTTATTTAAGACCTCTCCCTTCACCAATTCTTGTTAGGGTTATCCCCTAGATGGCTAATCATGTAAATACAAAAGTTTAAGGGCTGTTCAAAAACAGAATAATTCTTCAATTTTCTAGAAAATTGAAGTCAGAAAATGCGAAACTAGAACTTCATGTTCAAATACAATATTTCTCTATCTAGAAAACTAAAAAACTAGTTTTCCAATTTTCCAAATCTATACTAAGTTTAGAAAACCACATTTTAGAGGTTATCCACAGTTTTCCAATGCAAGTTTTTCAAATGAATAAAAAACATGAACAATATAATTTTATACACACACAAGCACTTTTTAGCTAGGTAAAATATTAAAAAAAAAATTCATATTTAGTTAGTGTCATAAATTTAATTTTTATTATAAATATATTTTTTTAAGGTAACAATATAACTTTTTCATGATAGTTTTTAATTCAAATAAAATAAAATTAATAGTCTATAATTAGATTACCACAAACAAAAAATAGTAAGATGACCATTATAAATTATGGTTTTTATTTTTTATGAAAAATTGTTGTAATCTTTATGTATTTTTTATTTTTTCAAATGAAAAAATCGTTTTCATTTTCAATAAATGAACATGTTTTCCCAATTTTTCATTGCAAAAAAAGAAAAGAAAAAGGGAAGTTCTTTTTACTTAACACACCCTTAAGGTTTCATTGCATCATTAATTTCCAAATTTCTATATGTTCTACTTTCCTAGATTAGTGTAGTTTGCTGCTTTTCTGAGGTAGGAAATTTTCTAGCTACTTTCATGCAATCTCTAAATTCATTAGAACTTAAGTTCTGATCATGGAAAGAAAAAGGGCATTCAACCATAAATTCTGAGAATTGAATAGCGCATGTGAAAGCTTAAATTAATCATGATAACCTAATCCAAAGATTCCAAAAAAGCTGCACCAAGATCCCCACTCAAGAGAAAACATAATTTACAATACAAATTAGAAGCACTAAATTAGCAACCTGAGGTATAATCAACCTTCGTGGAATAAGTTCCTCATGACGGCATGCACAAAACTCCCAAGAGCAAATCTAGAGAACGTGGATGAACAAAGATAATTAGGGCATCAATGATATTTATAGTTAATAATAAAAGTATAGTTTCAAATATCCCCCAGGTGCAATTTATCAACGCCCAAACCTTCAGATCTGGAGAGAAAATGATACGAAGTTGGCCATTGCGTACAACACGAAGGTGCTCAAAAACACTCTCTTGTATTGCTTTTGCATAGTCAAGTACAATTTGACCACTTGCATTCTGATATTCACGAGGCATATCGACATAAAGAAGCTCTTCCAAAGTGCCACTATCATATTTGATTTTGAACAACCTAGGAAGAACCTCTACAGTAGTTTCTGAAATTGCAGAAACAAGAACCAAAGAATGAGAATTGCACAAGACTTCAAATATTATTTCAGAAAAGGAAAAGAAAAGGATGACACAATTCCTTCGCTTTTCATAAATTGTTATCTTTAGTACTTTAAAGTTTGTTGAAGACTACGTTTTTTTTCCATCCATTTGTAAGCAAATTCATATCTGCATCATTTAATCCAAAGAAAGAGAGAAACTCTAAACTTTGATTCCTTTGAGCAAATTCACATCACATTTAATTTTTCTTTCTGCACTCTCTCTTCACAGATCTACTTCCCCTCAAAACTGATCCAAGTGCCTAACAAGGCTAAGTTTTAAACAATGAAATGGATTGCAATAAATGCCTCATGAATTCAATGAGTGAATATTTATCAGAAGATTTTCAGCTTTGAATGGGTCAAGCATCCATTAAGATGAAATTCTTAAAATCTTGATACAGAAAAATATGAGAAATCTTAATAAATTGCACATGCATAATTACAGAGCATCACATATAAATGTGCAACATTTTGATTTTTGATCCACAAGTTGCAAAATATAGTAGAAACATTGTATAACACGATAGCAAAGATATGATAAACAGCATATTTTGCTTATCACTAAGTGCCACTCTAACAAATCAATGGCAAATAACAAAAAAAGTGTAGGCTGTAAAAGTAGCATACCAAAACCACGACCAGGTTTGCAATTGCATATCTCACAGTGCCACAAATCCTGCAACATTTCCATTAAATTTCAAATTTTTCTAATGGCAATAGAAGTTCAAAAGATATGCTTACTCAAAAACTTCATATTTTACCCTACGGTTTTCATTCCAATTTGGTCATGATTTCATTGTGTTGTGAAGAATATGAAGTCTACAAAAACTCAATAAAAACAACTGCACACATAAGGCAGTGTTTGTTTAAGAGGTAGAATTACACATAGCACAGGAGAGAATCCAAGCTCAAAACTTCTGCATTTTACCGCTCATTCTCTCCTAAATGCATTTATTCATCATTTCTTTTACATTAAATTGAACAGCATAATCCAGCGTAGAAGTATTGAAGTTGAAAAGCAATGGCGTAAGTCAACCAAAGATATTCTGTTCCTTATCCCCCAGTTCCCCTCAGAAAACATCATGCTATCTTCCTCGGTCAATTAGTATTCGTCTATATAACAGCATACCTGAGGAAAAACACCATTTGTTTGGCGGCTATTTCCATACAACGAAACACATAACCTTTTCCTTGCATTGGAAGCAAAAAACTCAGCCACAAATTTCCTCCAGAATTCAATATTGTTTTCCTACATAAAGACCAGTCACTACAAACACAAGAAAAATGCCAAAAAACTGACAGAACACATTTTCTCCAGGAATCAAACAATTTTACCTGAGGTCTATGCCGCTGCTGATAAATGTATTGAGTCAATCGCCTAGCACCTGTTCCCGGTTCATACGGTGGTCTTGCAACAGATCTAACTGGCAAATTTTGCTGTTGAAACTGTTGTATTTGGGGCTGTTGATGAGGAAATGCCCTCAAAAGTTGCTGCTGTTGTTGCAACTGCAGAATTTGCTGTTGCTGTAAGTAATTCATCTGTGCGACAGCAGCCTGAGGAGACTGCCTGGACATCTGGAAGAACTGCTGCTGCTGCTGCTGCTGCTGTAAAACCGATTGAACAGAAAGTTGATTCTCCACTTTAACAGGTCCAATGCCTGTTCCAATCCGGTTCTGTTGTGGTTCTACTTTCACTGAACCCAGACTCTGCAAAGACTGCAACCTACGATGGGGGGCAATCTGGTCATTTATTACATGTGGCTCCAATTTTACAGGTCCCATGGCGCCCAACCCGCCTCGAATGGACTGGAATTGATTTTGCCCATGTTTTATCATGTGTGGCTCAAATTGTTGAACTTGAGGTTGGTGATTAACAGAAGGGTTAGAAATTTGCTTGCTTTGAACTTTTCCAGATGAAGCAGAACTCACCATATTGGAACCATCAAACAATGAGCTGAAACCCACATCATTAGCTACCATAGAAATAATAGTAGACTCTAAACCAGAAAGTCCAGAGCTTGAAACACCTTTCCCAAAACCCTGATTGATAAGAGAAGACGCACTGGGAGAATTTCCAACCAAATTCATGTTATACTGACCTGGCTGCATGGAACCATCTCCTTGAGACCCCAAAATGGCAGAATTTGATCTCAAAAGCACAGGTGAAACAGACTGGGAACCACCGATTGGAGTCTGTGGCCTACTTGGTATCATTTTTTGGCCTAAACCCAGAAAACACAACCTTATTTCATTTCACAAAATGACAAGAAATTTTCACTACAAGCTTGAATTTTTATCAACACCCATTTTCCCAAATGAGCTTATCTAAACAACCCAGAAATTAAAAACATAAAAATTCAGCATCTTAAACCTTTGAAGCCAATTACAGCACACATTAACCATAAACAAAAGAGAATGCAGCAGTTTTTCCACGGACAACAGGACATAACCAAAGAATTGCAGGCAACCTTCAACAAATTCGGGCCTCAGATTATTATATAAAACAGAAGAAAGCTTTAGAAGAGAAACCCATTTTTTCTTTTTTTCTTTCTCTTTTTTTTCCTCAGGAACCAGACAGACTACAAAACGTATGAAAGAAAGTAGTAAATGAATGTGAAAGTAGAAGCCAGCTAGCACCAGAGAGAGAGAGAAAATGCAATTACCCACAAGTGTTGGTTTATAGGCAACGCAATTGAATGGCAATCTTCAGCGAGAGTGAGAATGTTTTCTGAGCGTTTAACACACTAAACAGAGAGTGAGTGAAAAGGACTGTGTGGCAGTGTTTGGAGTAGAGAGAGGAAAAAATCTATGATGATGATTCGAAAAGGGAAAAGAAAATAAATATGCTAAAGGACACAAATACTACAATGACGACGAGGTTTATGTGGACCAAAAGGTATATAGAGAGATCTGAGCATATATATTTAGAGCGCGGTCTAAAACCCGGCCCAGTCCGTATCATAAGCTGGGTGAATTAATTCGGATTAATTGATTAATTTCAAATTAAATTTTTTTAAATTTTTTTAAGAAAAATTAAAATAATATAATTTTAAAAAATAAAAAATCAAACTGGTCTCATTTACTCATGTAAATCCCACCCAATTTAATATAAAAACTTGATGAGTGGTTTAACACTAATTTGGGGTTGAATTTTTAAACCCGTACAAGTAATCTTAAATGGATATATTACTTTTTTTTAGAAGTTAATGACAGGACTAAATAAATCTTTTTTTTATAACATGAAATTATTAAAACTACTTGTTTTCATCAAACTATTATATAAATTGGGTTTATTGCATAAAATTATTTGATTGATTCAACCATAAATTTTGTTATATTTTAGGTTTGTTTGGGAGTATAATAAAGATTTTTTTAAAATGATTTTTTTTTGAAATATATTAAAATAATAATTTTTTTATTTTAAAAAATTTATTTTTAACATCAACATGTTAAAACAATATAAAAATAATTTAAAATTAAAAAAAAATAAAATATTTAAAAGCAGGATTGTAAATAATAACAAAGTAAAGGGCATGTCTGCAAGAGGATTCACTCTCCATTTGAATTTTATTATAACTTTGATGAGTGTTTTGAAATTTTAATATTTTTAATATAAAAATGTAATGAGTTTTTTTTTTTTTTTTTGACGTTTATAAAGATAGAACCCTAGGGCTAGAGACAGGATAGTTATATTATCATTATAAGGTTTAAATTGACTGTCGTTTATAAAGATGAAGGACTATTTTTTACATGCAAACTAACCTCATATACTCTTATAGGTGGAAAAGCTAAAAAACAAAAAAAAACAAGACGCAAACCAGCCCATTTGGCATCGTTGCTATTTTTTGAGCAGAATAATATAAAAGGAATTAACATCTCTCTTTCATATTGAGTTTTTGTATGCAGTACTAGTTCCTAGAGCCCTTCCTAAAGATGCTGCAGTGCATTCATCTTCTACTTCAACAACCCAGCTAGATTGTGGCTTCTATCACGAGCACCTGCTGAAAATGTAACTGTGGGAGTGTCGAGTGAAGATGGAATTCAACCTAACAACTTGTCATGTACCCACTTTATTTGATTTTCTGATGATTAAAATTTAAATTGATGAAGCTAAAGATAAATTTTGCTAAAAAATTTCTTCTCATTTAATGCTCTAACCATCATTACAACGATTCTACATTGTGATTTACATTATTCAGTTCCTGACTCTCAGAACCCTTCAGCCTACACATCAACAAATGTTACAGGGGTGGACAATGACAAGAGATGCCTTTTACCTGGATTCAATTGCATGAGTTTCTGAGCCTCTCGGAAATGATCGACGCCACCAAATCTGGAAGGCTTTGCAAAGATTGGGACATTCGGTGCCATGCTTGGAGAAATACCTAAACCATTCAGTGAACAGCACATCCTGCTGCTTCAAAGGAAGTGTAAGGAGTGTCTGACCCATGGCTTCTTCTAATGCTTTCATGTCCAGTCCCTTTTTACATCTCTGTAACCAACCGAAGTCCAATAGCATTGGCCCAAACCATGCCTGGAGAAGCGCTGCTCTTGCTTCTGAGCGGCAATGCAATTTTCTGGTTCCCATTGCAATAAATAAAATTGCAGAAACCCGGCTGAGCTCATATCTAACCATCGGAGATACACTCCCATGCATGCTAAGCAACTCTCCTTGATGTGCCCACATATCCACAAATTCCTCACCAATCTGTTGATCAAAGAGAATTTCCAGTAGCCAATTGATGTTGTCAACCTGTCTGGAGATGCGTCCAATCAAAGGCTTACTTGTTTCTTTTTTCACCACTTTCCCAGGGGATATGATACCAGAGGCTTCCTCCATGAGGTTGACTAATGAACCTAGACAGGACTGACAAACATCATAAAGATCTTCCTTGTTGGGATCGTGTTGATCCTTCTCGTACACTGAACTTTTGCAAAGGAGACCCTTAACTAATGACTTCAATTCATTTCTTGCATTGGCATCAGCACAAGTAGTAATAGACCAAACAAGCTGTCTAGCTAGATTTTGTTTAGAATCTTCTGAGCTAAGCAAGTGGAGTCTAGCCAAAATGTCTTGAGTTGTTGTCTCATCAAATTTAAACACTGCAAATAGATTCCTAAGTCTGTCCTCTTCTTCCTCCGTCCAAGGGATAGCCTCAAGGTATTTCAGACAGGATAAAACACCTTTAGTAAACATGATGCCAGCTGATACCTGGTGATAGTTCCAAAGATCTTGTTGGATCAATAAGCAAATGGTTGAAGACATAGAGCTAAAGTTGTCAGAAAAACACATCATTCTTTGGATTCTAGAAAACTTTTATACGTTACAAAAGACAAGATCCAAGCCCTGTACTGTAAACTTTTATACGTTACAGTGAATGACTTACACAATCATTTGTTTTTAACGCTAGGCTGTGTAACAATCTAGAAAACGGATGAGCCTAGTACAAGAAGTTGAAGATCATTACATGGGTGGTTGCTACGACTCCTTTGCTTTGAGCATTAGTTCAACGCCGATGGCAATTAGACCACTGGATTTTTGCTATTTTGATCAAATCCAGTAGCTCTAATAGCCATAAACATTGTGCCTATGCTCAAAACATTGTCATTCCAGAGATCACACATTTTATACTACCCAACCTAGCATAATCTGAGTTCAGCTCCTAACATCGTAATGTCTCCTAAATAAGATTAAAAAGACTAATCCATTGATTAATCCTTCTTCAATATCTGTATATAGTATAATTTCTACAAAAGTGGATCTTAAAATGACTCTTCTATCATAAGAATGATGAGCAGAATCAATTTAGTGGGCTTGTGACATTGCAGTTGCAATGCCAAAAAAACCATGGGTGTTTCTTCATTCAAATCAGAAAAGTTTGAAATTGATGCTTTTCCAATTAGGATGAAAAGCACTAAAAGAAAACATTTTTGCAACTGCCCCTGCAATACCAAACACACACTTAGAGAACCCTAAGAAATTATGACAGTCTCGAATCCCATCTAGTATACCTAAATATGGAATAACATGAAGAAGGGATTTGGTAGGATTCTTTGCAAAAAGCGAACTGTAAATATCTGCACATTCACATACATTTGCATGTTGTATATTAGTAAGGATAGAATAATTGTCAACTCTATTATACTTGATCTCAATCTCTGACTAATTGGGATCAGTTGCGTGAATAACTTTCTTCCATCCCATGGTAAACAAGGAAACTCTCTGTAAGATGCTTAAAAAACAAACCATCTGCGAGATATTTAAAACTTACATAAAAAAATCTCCAACTTGATTGTGAAATTTTAATTACAAAATAAACCAGTTGAGGAGAAGCTAGTTCACTGTTTACCTTAACCACCTATTGAAGGTTAGTGGGTAAGCCAATATTCCAGCAAGCACAAAAGGAAAGCTGTGAACAATTGTGATCGATGCGATTGTTTAATTTCAATCATCCGTGCATGACACGCGCGCATGCACATGATACTCCCATCAGTGCATGTACACATGTCATA
>Ga0307510_10009076_pt1 | contig 11839 bp, 10 predicted proteins | sample 12_EM_MG_FD_207224 | JGI IMG/M metagenome (GOLD analysis project Ga0307510, IMG submission 207224) | Populus trichocarpa ectomycorrhiza microbial communities from riparian zone in the Pacific Northwest, United States - 12_EM | ecosystem: Host-associated > Plants > Roots > Unclassified | place...
GTCTACTGAATTCGTATAGTCCGAAGTTTCGCTATTGGAGTCTAACCCCAGAACTTCCGGAGCGCTGTACACCGGAGTTGACACCTGGGTGTGGAAGGTTGTGGTAGCTTCGGCAAGGATCCGCTTCGACACTCCGAAATCGCCGAGCTTGACCCACACGGGAGACATGGAAACTACAAAAATATTCTATGCATTCGTCAGGATTCTTCGACGCGATATAGTCGAGAGAGGAGTTTGGTAGCCAAGACCATACCGCAGGCTTTAGATCCCGATGAGCTATCCCTTGTTGATGCATCACTTGGAGACCTTCGAGTATCTGCTTGGAAATATTTTGAACAGTTTCTTGTGGTAGCGGGGTACCGATATGCTTGGTAAGGTCGCCTTCTCCGAGATATTCCATCGCAATATACAGAGTCTCGGGCTCCTCGAACCATCCAAGGAACTCTACAAATAACGATGGATGCTAGAACAACTATCCGTTAGACAACAAGAGTATCCTGCACGGGTGGTAGACAGCCGGTGGAGTAAACCCCTTCGGGGGTGAGAATATAAACCTTTGCCAATATGGCCATCACGAGAAGCTCCCTTGAACAATTGACCTCAGAATGTAGCCTCTTATCAACCGCCTTAACAGCTCGGTAGCAACCAGTAGTTTCTTGGATCTGCTTATGGACAACCCCGAAACCTCCCCTCCCAAGTTCTCCACAATTGCTCCAATCCTCCTCCACTTTTTGGTTCCTACTTTTCGCTTGCGCCGTACATCTCGTATGCGTGACGTGGTCCTTAAAGAAATCGGTTTCGAGCTTATACCACGCAACAAGATCGGATTGAACTTTGTCCATATCTCGGATTTGCGGGCTCTCTGGATCTGGAACTCGCACTGAATTGGCTGCGAAAGTGGAAATAGAGGGCCAGAGTAATGGTAACTGAGGCTAGAGGGAGACGTGAGCGAATATTCGTAGACCAAGCGGAGAGTTGGGAATTAGGGGAAGAGGTAGCTGATTCATCCCTCTCTCGCAGCGGAGAGGTTTCCACCAGCGCCAATATTTATACCGCATCCCTTTAAAGAAGTTGCTGAGGCTCCTAGCGGGAGGGGAGTGGTCAGTCATGCTCGGTTGAGGTTTGATTGCGTGGAGAGGGCAATGTTAAAAGTCTATTCCGAGCGTGGAGAAATAATCGCCCCCGCGGGCGCGGGAGGGTAGTAACAAGGCAAGGGCAAGGCGAACCTGTCCATTGGCTCTTGGGTAGCGAAGGGGTGTCGGAACCACCGTTAGTATGCGACACCACAAAAGCCCAATCAACCCTACCGCAGAAACCCGCCAAAACTCGCTATGCAAGCCACCAGTTGCCGCACCCAAATTGACCTGCATGACCGTGGCAGCAAGTCTACTTTCCGATTAGCCACAACCCTTGAATAGTAGGCTTGGCTGCATAGCGAGCTTGGCAAGTTTCTACGGTACTCCGATACCAGGGCTAGTCCGCGAACACAGGGCTGACAAAGCTAACGACGATATTGGGAATAGCGCACGCACTAAGGCGTGTTGGTTGAAAACCAGAAGAATTCCTCGAACGCTTTCTGCTTTATATTGGTTGAACTATCTATTCACGGTTTCTATTGGATATTTGCCACTTTAGCTCATGCTCAGAATAAATCCTGGTGTTCGCGGACTAACCCTGGTATCCGAGTACTTGTAGTGGATATTTTCTAAAACGTACCCAATCGTCGCTAACATCACAGTTTCGGTGGTTACCTCTGCTTCGCACTTGTTCGGATACTCTTCGGTTTCGTTCTTGGTGTGGTTCCTCCGCGGACAAAACGGACGCCTTGGCACAAAATTCACTGTGAAAAATATTGGTAGGTGTTCAAACCATTACCTCCTGGGTTGGTGAGACATTGAAAATTTCGTGCCACCCCTGTTCATTTTTAAGACAGCAGTTAATAAGCAACTTTTTGTCAATGACAAAAGTTTTGCAGATGTGCAGACTTCAGAACCAGCTAATACAACCCGCATGACCACACTTACGCTGCTATCACTGAGGAATACTGAGGCAGGGGTTGTTTATCGCCCTTTGGTCATCCATGTCTGAACACTGACAGGGGTGGCACAAAATTTCGCTGTCTTGCTGGTCGAGGAGATGATAGGTGCAGGATTAAAAGCTTAATGGCACCCTCTTTCTAGCCGACATTATGCCAGGAAGTTCCCCGTTGCATAAATCAATGTGTTGTGTATCTCCTAGACTACTGAGAATTGCAAAATTTAGTGCCGCCCCTGTCAGTATCTAAGACAGGGATGACTTAAGTGCTGCTTCAGTAATAGTATGTATGTGGGTGACCGGACAGACAGGGATTAAAAATATATGCATCCTCATATTTTTAAATCCCTGTCTGTCCGGTCACCCACATCCATACCCGAGTACCGTGAAAACCGAAATCGTAGAGAATCTCGCTAACTTTAGGACGTGGGAGTTGCCTCTCCTAGTAAGGTCAGTGGCTCAAGTGAGGGCCGAAGGAGGATCTTCTCGCCGTGTTTTCTCCCCTAATCCAAAGTCGGAAACTCCGGGCATCCCAGCGCCATTCTCAACTATTTCGGTCCTCACGGTACTCCCCATGATGTGCGCACTCTTCAATTCATAAAGTATCCGGATATTGAGAAAACCGCTTAGCGCCAAGAGAGATTTAGCATCCGGGGTAGTCAACACAGTTTATGGTCACCAGGCACTCTCTTTGAGGGAAAGGGGGCTCAAAGATTCGGTATGGTCATCTGGCTTGGCGCTAAGCGACACTCTATATCCTGATACTTTATGAATTGACTAGTAGATACGATCGTATACCGCATTTTCTTGTCAAAACGACTATCTCCGTACAGGGTTCCAATTTCGGGGCCGTGACTCTTATAATTTTGTAATATATACCAATCGTATACGCGGATGCTGGTTTCAAAGAGACGAATGAAGTGTATAAAAGATAGACAATGTGCGGTGACTTGCACTTCAACAATTGAGCGTGAACGGGACTCTTAAGTATAAAAAACCAACAACTACTCATGCCAAAATATCAGACCACCTTAACATCTTCTCACACTACCTTCTTTCTGTTGAAATTCACGAAGGTTCCATATGCAGGTCATAGCTGGAACAACGATGGGACATGGCTGAGAGGTATTGGGTTTGATAACGGTTGCACGATTGAGTAGTATGGTATCAGGAATGTGATAGTATGGTTAGTTGGGACGTTAGCTAAGGCTGGAGTGTTTGAGATGGTTTAGGGATTGACACTAGTGTAGACTAGGCGTTAGAGATTAAGGTTTGCTAGGAGATGGAACGGCTTGTGTCAAACTATGATAGTTTGGAAACAGACTACGGTATCAGGTCTGCGAAGGAACGCAGAAGATAGGAGCAATAGTGTAAGAGGATGAGAGGAAGAGGGATGGAAGAAGTTTCGGGAAACTTCTCCGGAGTTGGAGGGATGAAGGGAAATATGAAAGGGTGTTGCGGACGATGATTTCTTTCTGTATGTCAAGTTTGTGTATATATAGGACACGTTCGGAGACGAAGAAAGAATAAGGACTCCAAGATACTCTCGCCTCATCATAGCCAAACTTGTTTAGTTTCCCTCCTAGGTACGACGGTAGAATCAAGATCAAGGTATCCTCCTCCGATATTAAACCTCCAACTGCGCGGAAAATTTCTTGATTTATTTTACCTTAGGATTTTTGGTAGAAGGTCGTTCATTGTGTTCGGGGACTCTTGGGGTTACTGCTTAGGTTACCCATCTGGAGGCATTTTGCTTTAGCGAATCTATGCCTTGGTCTGGGAAATAAGCTTATGGGGTATCTCATGATAGAGGTATCGTGTTCGCAGCAAGAGCGGTGGCACTGCGATCACACTGGGATAGGCGAAGAATTGAGGGGTAATTCCAGGAGCGGGAGTAACGGGAGTCTGAGAAGTTCACGGGGAAGCGGAACACAATTTTGTTCCTGCGAATATTGGGAGTAGTTTCTTGGCTGGCACGATTTCCCTGCCCCCCCGCAAACGTCAAGCTTGATGGTGCTGGAGAGGCTCGCTCCCGGGCCCCACACATACAGGCAAAAACGAGATGTTGGCAACAAAAGCTAGTTTCGAGGGCGTGAGGTTTCTTCCGAGTACCCCATTAGCACGCCGCTACTGGAAGTGGGAGTGGGAATTGGGGGAGTACTAGTAGTAGTTGTGCCAGTGCCGTCGGCTCCCCAATTGGAGATTGTGACGTTGTGGACGGAGATGAGGATGAGAGTTTTCTGCTGTTGCTGTTTCTTATTCTCCTCCTTCTAGGTACGTACATTACTGTTCGCCTAATTCTCATACTCCGGTGTGTAGGTTACCTGTGGCAGTGTTATGGCTGGTGAAAATGTACCATCCCTAGCCGTCTTCGGTTGCATGGCACATTTTCACCAGCAACAACATTGCCACTGATACCTGTCGGGGTATAGTACAGCATGAGAGTCAAGTGAACAGTTGTGTACTTGTACAAGTAATAGAACAGGTTACTTATGGGGTTTTATATAAATACCCTTACACTTGAGCACAGCAGAATTCCCGCCCCTACACCTTTTGCACCAATAGAGAAGCCATCTAGCTAGGCTCTATGATGCGGAGTGCTGGTAAATCAAGGAGGCAGGTGCATCCAAAGAAACTACAGTGCGGGCACAGAGGGAGTTACTTTTTGAGAGAACATACCCCCATTTTTGCCCCTCAGAATCCCTAGATTTCCATGCTAAAGAGATATAGGGTGCTCTTGAGCATTACTAGGAATTACTATTTTGACAATCTCTCAAGCAGTATGCTCTAGGGGATGAAGGCTACCGTTGAAGCTCAAGGGTGGTATGCGGTGTTTTGGGTGTGTATTCTCCCCGCTTCTACTCTTGAGGTCACCGGAATTATCGGTACGAGTAGAGCAGTTGGGGTGTGAGCTAGGTCTGCCTGTCTCTGCTAAACCACAGTTACGCCCAAGCAGGGCAACTCACTGGGGGTTTCCCGTTCCCATCACTTGAGCAGACTGCAAGCTCTTGTTATTTGCCATCTCCGTAGATTCCTGTAAAATCTGGGATCGATGCATGATAGGTTTGGTTTAGCAAGTTAACAGAATTGCGAGAGCCAGTTGATGAGAGCCGGCGCAGTCGAAGGACTCAGACCGCCATAAATACTATCCCGGGAAAGCACTAATCTTTCTGAAGCTAGGATATATAAAATGTATTGAACTTGAGAACTTCAGTCTCCGAGTCACGAGATTAGTGGGCTAAAGGAGATTGTGAATTGAAGGAGTTTTTACGGTACTTCTGTTCAAAATGTGAACGCCAGGGGCGCAATCTATTCTATGTGGATAATACTGCACAAGTGCGAGGGGGGTTGCGAGGCATGCTTGGTGAGGAGTATAGAGCAGATTTGGTAGGAGTTCTGGTTCTTAATTATTCCAAAACAGGTGGGCGGTAGCAAGCATATTTATACAAAAAGTTTTATTTTTATTTTTAGATCATATATTCGTTGTTAAGGTACAAGAAATCGCATGGAGCGCTAGCTATGGCGAAAACAAAACCCAAAAGCCAAAATGAACTAACAAAGGAAATATCCAGCACCAAAAACTGTTCAACTGGGGTCCGTACCAGTCCCAGGCCCACATACGGGCACGAAATTAAACCAAGTAAGCCAAAGGAAACCCTCCTCTGAAACAGCGGATAGCGTGAAAAACAACAAATATAAACCTAGCTCTCCTGAGACGACATAAAGTAACCAAAGGAAACTACATTAGATAACGGGGAAGAAATGAAACCAACGGAGGAGGACGGGCGAGAAAACATGCCCGGGGGGAACGCTGTAGCCGTAGACTTGATGAAGCGGGCGAGGGCGCCCAGGAGAGCGGCTGAGGACCAGACGGGGGCGTCGGGGCCAATGTCAAGGACCCCCTGAAGGTGGCGGGTCCTTGCGGGCTCCTTGGCCGAGCAGTGGAGGATGGCGTGCTCGAAGGTCTCGGGGGCGCTCAAACAACTGGGGCAGGTGGTGGGGGTGTCGCAGTCCCAAGAGGGGTAGGCGCGGAGGTAGCTCTTCCCAGATCTGATCTGGTGGAGGCGGCCCGCAGTGAACTTGTCTAGGCCCATGAATGGGTGGGGCTTTAACGAGGGTTTGTATGGGTATCTGGCCTGATCTGGTGCGGCCTTCCCCCATTCTTCCATGAGGAGGTTCTTGCACTTAAGCTTAAGTTGCGGGTAGGAGCGGCCCGGGGGGGGCTCAGGATAGAACTCGCTGAGCAAGTGTTGGGAGGTGACTGGGAGAGCATCAAGCCTATCGGGGCCCAGGAGGAATAACATTGAGTGTGGGAGGGCATCGAGGGGGAGGTGGGCCCTGTTTTTCGAGGGTGGTCTAGGGTGGATCCACGGGAGGGGCAGACGACTGCCCGCGTTCTTCGCGCTTAGGGCCCTGTAGTCTGGGGAGTGGCGGTGAAGGGAAGGAGTTTGCACCGAGGGGGGAAGCCTTGCGGCTGCAGGGTTGATCTCTGGGGGGAAACAAAGTACCCTAAGGTGAGCCAGTCGGCGTTTATACGTAAGGAGAAGTTCGATCGGTGGGAGGCAGGCCTCGATGGCCAGGATGTCGGTGGGGGTGCACATGAAGCAGTTGCATATTTATACAAAAGTGTGCGCCCATATGTATGAAAGAAATATAGGGAAAACTATGTAAGAAACACAAGTGCGAACATGTTTGACCCTGAGATCCTGCCAAGTAATCCTAAACAATGTGCGTGAAACTATGAGGGTGTGATGTGAATATTAGAAATATCATGACTAATAATAGTGCATAAGAGATGCATAAAATCCGTAACACCGGATAGAAAAGCACATGTTAAATCCCCAAATATTATCCTAAAACAATCAATAAAACACCATAATATATATCTTAGCTGTAGTAATGTAAGCGGTGTACAGGTGGAGCCGAAACACAAACTAAGTAAAAGAATACACGGTAGTGTTATGAAATGCACATAGGAAATATAACGGAATTTCAACACTTCCCCACATTATCTACAGGCCAATAAACCAACCATTCGCTGATGCGCAGGTTTTGCCAAGACTTTGGTGCATATATCGGCAAGAGTGTTAACCGATTCAACTTTAAGGAGAACGAACAAGTTGTCTTCTAGTGCTTTACGCGTGATGAAGTAGTCGACCGCGATATGTTTTGTTCGAACGTTAATCTGAGGGTTGACAGCTAGGAAATTTGCACCGGTGTTATTGGCGTGCATAGCGATCAGAACATGGAGGCGAAGGTCGGCAAGGCCTTTGAGAAGCCATCGAATATGGCGAGTACACTATGACATAGCAACGAATTCTGCTTCAGTTGTTGATTTATCGACGGAGGGTTGTTTCTTTGAGAGCCAGGAGATAAAGCAGTTATTGAATAGAACAATGTAACCGGAGGTGGATCTTCTGGTGTTGTGACAATCAGCAAAGTCAGCGTCAACATAAACATTGATAGCGTTCATTGTTGTGTAAGGGTAGAATAGGCCAAGGTTTCGCATTCCATTAACATATCTAAAGATGTGTTTAGCAGCCTTTATATGTTCTTCGGTAGGGCAAGAGGATAATTGTGCGAGAAATGATATTGTATACGCTAGATGGGGTCTTGTGCCTGTAACGAGGTACATGAGGGATCCTATCATTGATTGGTACGTGGTAACTTGTTCTTTTGGTTGTTCCATTGTCCCTTTCGTAAGGATGATGCCTTTTGGTAAGGGGATGGATACCGTATTCGAGTTTTCCATTCCAAATCAAGAGAGGATAGTACCGATGTAAAGTTCGTGGGTAAGAGTTATGCCGATCGGGGTATACTTAATGTGTAGGCCGAGTAAGAATGAGGCTTCCCCAAGGTCCGAGATCTCAAATGCCGTTTTCAGGTCATTGATGAGAGTGTTCAGATGGAGGGTATCGGCTGAGTATATTGCAATGTCGTCCACGTAAAGCGAAATGTAGCAGTCGAACTTGTTGTGGATAAACATGCATGGGTCTTGGTGTGATGCGGTGAAATCTTTGGAGGTCAAGAATTTAGCGAAGAGAGCATACCATTCGTTTGCAGATTGCTTAAGTCCTTATATACATCGGTTAAGTTTCCATACTTTGTCTCGGTCACTGAACCCTGGTGGCGGTCGCATGTAAACTTCTTCTTTTAGTTTACCATAAAGGAAAGCGGATTTGACATCAAATTGTCGTGGTCGCCATTTATTTCTGGCGCATATTGCAAGCAGTAATCTGAGGGATTCGTACCGGATGACAGGTGCAACGGTATCTTCGAAATCGAAGCCGGGGGCTTGAGAAAACCCTTGTGCAACGGCTCGTGCTCGAAATCTTTCCAAAGTACCGCCAGGATTCTTTTTGGTTTTGAATACCCACTTAGTTCCTACGATGTTCCGTCCCGTTGGTTTGTCGACAATGTCCAAAGTGTTATTCTTCTTTAGCGCATTTATCTCATCGTCCATGGCTGAGGTCCATCGTTCCTTTAGCGAGCTATTTACGGCTTGGCGATAGGTGGTTGGGTCCTCGTCCGGCATTTCTTTAGTATTTCTACCAAAGTATGTCGGTGGGCAAGTCACTCTTCCAGACTTCCGTGGTCCTTCCTTATCAGGGAGCGGCCCAGTAACATGTAATGGAGAGTGCGTTGGCTTTTGATATGGTAAAGAGGAATCTTTCTCGTATATCGTCGTAGTAGTGGTTGTACTCCCTTTGTCTTTTGCATAGGTTGTCTCGGCAAGTAATGGTTCCATAGTTGTTGTTTCAAGCGGTATTATTGTCTTGTTTGTCCAATGGATTTGTTGAGTTTCAGTGACCTTATGCTGTGATAGGACGTAGACTCTATATATCTTATCAGAAGAGGTATATCCGATAAGGTATCCTTCGATTGCCCGGGCTAATAGTTTCGTTCCTGGTTGTCTTTTCTCCTCTGGTAGGTGAACGAAGCATTTGGTCCCGTATGGGCGGAGATGATTGATCGACGGTTTCTTGTTGTAGAGAGATTCATAGGGTGTCGTCTTTCCTATGGATCGGTTAGGGATTCTGTTTCGAAGATAAACAGCGGTTGCGATAGCTTCAGCCCATAAAGCCATGGGTAAGCCAGTCAACAAAGAGCGAGCAGCGGTAATTATAGTTCGGTTGTATCGTTCTGCAACACCATTTGATTCATGTGAGTAGGCAGGAGTGAGATCATGTACTATGCCTTGTTTGTCTAACAATGTTAACATGGCAGCGTTCATATATTCTCCTCCATTGTCTGTTCTGAATCGTTTAATTATGGCGTTGTCTTGAGTGTAGCGAGGATAGATAAAACTGGTAAACACTTTAACGGTGTCGGATTTAGCATGGATAGGATATATTCAGGTGTATCTGGTGCAGTCATCGATGAAGGTAACATAATAATCTGATTTGCCGAAGGATGATTTGGAGAACTTTCCGCTAAGGTCAGACTGGATTAACTCAAATTGGGTTTCTGACCGTGCCTCGGTATCTGTTGTCGAGGTGGGCTTCCGTTTTGTGGTTTTGGAAGTAATGCATGTTTCGCATTGCTAGTCTTTCAGAACTTTGGGGAGGTTGGTAGCGTCGGAATAGTTGTTGCTTTTGAGATGGTCAGGTGAGGGATGTCCAAGGGCTTCATGCCACTGTTGGTAAGTCATCTTCTTTGCCGACTCTTTCTCTTCTTGCACAACATAATCTTGTCTGTCAAGCTTTCCCCATATAACCTCTGTTTTATTTTCCCTAAAAATATACATATCCTTTCCGGAACTAGCCAAAGAAAATCCCTTTCCCAAAGAAACAATTGCGTGCCAGGACAACAAACTGCAAGAACCCAAACTAGGAACCCAAAGAACACTTTCAAGGTAGACAGAAGAAACATGACCAAGAGATGTTTTGGCCAAGATCATGACTGTTCCACGGCCACATGTCTCTATTACAGAGTCATTGCCTAACCTAACGGTGCCTTTTATGGTCTCGAAGTTTATAAAAAGGTCTAAGTTGTTTGTCATGTGTGAGCTTGCGCCTGTGTCTATAACGCAGCGAGGGTAGGAAGAGATCTTGGTAGTGGTATGGGTGGAGGATAAAGTACTGACCGGTTCGGGAGTTTCTTCCTTTCCGATCTTAGCCGAACTAACGGTCTTCTTTTCTTTATTCTTCAAGTTAGCGGCCTTGAGTTTGGAGCACTCATTCCAGGTATGGCCTTCGCTGCGAGCAGTTGGGAAGTGCTTCTTGCAGTAGGTGCATTCCTTGGTGGTGGCCGAAGGTCCCTTACGGGAGGTTTCTCTTTGAGTTTCCTTTCCTTTTCCTCTAACATCAGTGCTTTGATACGCTTTGTTATCCGCAGAGTTAACGGCGGTGGGAACTTTCAGGTCCATCAGTTTATTGTAGACATGATGGTAGGTAAGGTCCTCCTTGGTTTGGAGGTTATTGACAATATTATTCATCGATTCGGGAAGGGAACGGAGAAGGATGGCTGCTTTAGCCTCACGTGATTCGAATACTGATTGGAAGGCAAACAGTAGGGTGTATCGATCGGCAGAGGTGGCTGTAGAGCAGCGAAGGTGTAATCGATTCCATAGGGTATTGTACTTATTGATATGATCGGAAAGGAGGTCCAATGTATCGTACTTGGTATCGAAGACAGAATTAAGTTGGTCGAAGAAGGAAGAAGTATTTTCTCTAGCAAATTTATCCTTGAAGGCTTGCCAAATGGCGGGAGGAGTCTTGTGGGTGGCCAGCAAGATCAGCCATTGGCGTTCGATAGTTTCGAGGAAGTATGCCGAAGCATACTGGTAGCGATCGCGATATTCGTCGATTTTCTCAAAGTTAGTAACGTCTCCCTCATCATCTGTTTCTTCTATCGGTATCTCTTCTATTCCCACGACAAGGTCCCAACAATTGAACAACTGTAAAACATACTCTGAGATATCTCGCCAGATGCGGTAGTTTTCCGAACCACTCAGTTTGGGAATTGAACTGAGTTTGTAGGATGGTGTGAAACCGCGTTTGGTAGAATTGGAGTGTTGACTTGTATTTGCGGGTTGTTTACCTTTCTTATCGGACGGTTTGGTAGTGGTTGTACCGGACGTTGAACCTGTTGGTGCGTCCATTGTGGGATTTGGGCGGGTAAATAACTCCCAAGTTGGAGTAGATAGATAGGATAGGGAAAGTGGTGATAAGGTAACAGCAGGAGGAGAAGGAGGAGTCTGAACTCGAGGAGGGGGTGATGGGTCAGGAACTGTTGAACGACTGACGAATCGTCCACGAGAATCGCGAAGGGGAGGAGCAGTAGTAACAGGTGTTTCTTCGGTGTCAGAAACAGCGGTGATAGCAGGAACTTCTTCAGTGTCAGTATCTGAATCCTCTATTATAGCTCACGGGTGTCTGGGTTTATCTGTTCCAGACATAAAAAATCCTCGATTAGAGGATGGTTTTCTCTGTCAGCACTTCCAGTACCAGGTCCTACATCAGCAAAAATTATTATATGCGTCCTGAGCGTCCCGTGCATCAGACGCTCAGGACGCTCAGAACGTTAACTGTTACTCTGGACGCGACGTCGGCCGGACGTCACGTCCGGATGCCATTCCCTATCTACCCCTGCGTCCTCGACGTCCCGACAACGTCCACCACCAAGCCCATGCGTCCAGATGCCCTCAGACCCTAAGCTCTCCCGCATCCCGACGATCTCCTTCCTGTGCCTCCCTCGTCATGGGGGAATCCAACTCCACTCTAGCATCCGGATAGTCTTCCGGATGCTACACAGCGATATTTGAACCCCCTCTGCATCAATTGCCATGTCTGGCTATAGGCTC
>Ga0307510_10009077_pt1 | contig 11838 bp, 12 predicted proteins | sample 12_EM_MG_FD_207224 | JGI IMG/M metagenome (GOLD analysis project Ga0307510, IMG submission 207224) | Populus trichocarpa ectomycorrhiza microbial communities from riparian zone in the Pacific Northwest, United States - 12_EM | ecosystem: Host-associated > Plants > Roots > Unclassified | place...
TGGGGATGCCACCCATGTTGTAGTGCACCGTCGGCAGCACCGGGATCGGCTCCTTGGTGACGTCGACGCCGGCGAAGATGCGCGCGGATTCGGCGATGCCCGGCAGGCGCTCGTGGATCACTTCCGGACCCAGGTGCATCAGGTTCAGGTGGATGTGGTCCTTGTGCTCGCCCACGCCGCGGCCTTCGCGGATCTCGATGGTCATGGCGCGGCTGACGACGTCGCGCGAGGCCAGATCCTTGGCGCTGGGCGCATAGCGCTCCATGAAGCGCTCGCCCTCGGAGTTGGTCAGGTAACCGCCCTCGCCGCGCACGCCTTCGGTGATCAGGCAGCCCGCACCGTAGATGCCGGTGGGATGGAACTGCACGAATTCCATGTCCTGCAGGGGGAGGCCCGCGCGCAGCACCATGCCGCCGCCGTCACCGGTGCAGGTATGGGCGGAGGTGGCGCTGAAGTACGCACGGCCGTAGCCGCCGGTGGCCATCACCACCGCGTGGCCGCGGAAGAAATGCAGGCTGCCGTCGTTCATGTCCAGCGCCAGCACGCCGCGGCAGGTGCCGTCGGCGTCGAAGATCAGGTCGATGGCGAAGTATTCGATGAAGAAGGTGGCGTCGTGCGCCAGCGCCTGCTGGTAGAGCGTATGCAGGATGGCGTGGCCCGTGCGGTCGGCCGCGGCGCAGGTGCGCTGCGCGGTGCCCTGCCCGTAATGGGTGGTCATGCCGCCGAACGGACGCTGGTAGATCTTGCCTTCCTCGGTACGCGAGAACGGCACGCCGTAGTGTTCCAGTTCGATGATCGCTGGAATGGCCTCGCGGCACATGTATTCGATCGCGTCCTGGTCGCCCAGCCAGTCCGACCCCTTGATGGTGTCGTAGAAATGGAAGCGCCAGTCGTCTTCGCCCATGTTGCCGAGCGCGGCGGAGATGCCGCCTTGCGCCGCCACGGTGTGCGAACGGGTGGGGAATACCTTGGTGATGCACGCGGCCTTCAGGCCTTTTTCGGCCAGGCCGAAAGTGGCGCGCAGGCCCGCGCCGCCGGCGCCGACCACGATGACGTCATACTTGTGTTGCTGGACCTTATAGGCTTCCATCGATCAGCTTCCCAACGCGATACGCAGGACGGCAAACACGCCGGAGATGACGCCCGCCACCGCGAGCAACTTGATGACGACCATGGAGGTCACTTCCACCCAACGGGTGTGGACGTAGTCTTCGATCACGACCTGCAGGCCCAGCACTGCATGCCAGAACGCCGCCACGATGAAGGCCACCATCAGCACCGCGTTCCAGGGGCGCGCGATCGACGCGCGCACGGCCTGGTAGTCGTGGCCCAGCAGGCCCAGCACCAGCACCACGAACCACAGCACCAGGAACACCAGGGCGATGGCGGTCAGCCGCTGGTTCCACCAGTGGCCAACGCCCTCCTTGGCCGAACCCAGCCCGCGGGCGCGCTGGAGCGGATTGCGCAGATCGCGGCTCATGCGGCGCCTCCCATGAACACGTAGGCCCAGGTGGCAAGCGTAAGCACCAGGGAACCGACGATCGAGAACCAGCTTGCCTTGATGAAGGTGCTGATGGCGTAGCCGGCACCGGCGTCCTGGTAGAGGTGGCGGATGCCGTTGATGAAGTGGAACCACAGTGCCCAGGTCCAGGCGAAAAGCAGCACGAGGCCCAGCGGCGAGGCTGCCACGGCGTGGAAGCTGGCCCAGGCTTCCGGCCCGATCGAGATCGCGATGACACCCCACAGGATGACAAGGCTACCCACCGCAAGGGCAATGCCGGTGGCGCGGTGCAGGATGGAGGTCACCATCTGCGACTGCCACTTGTAGATCTGCAGGTGCGGGGAGAGAGGTCGGGTGGTCTGTGCCATGGCGGCTATCCTTCTGGAATCGCTTGACGCCCCTTCCCGCCCACCCTCGTCGACCCATGCGCAACGGCCTGCCCATTGGGCTGGCTTTTGCCCTTAGAAGTCGATGCAGCGTCCATTCTTTTCCCAATCGCCGTAACGGGTGGGATCAAGCGGTGGACGCTCTTCCTGCTTCATGGCCGGTGCCGCGGGTGCGGCACCTTGGCCGGTTTCCACGACCGTGGATTCCGGGGCCTGGGCAGGAGGGGCAGACGTGTCAGGCATGGTATTCAAAGCCTGCGAATGTTAAACCCTGTGCAACCGCAGCACAACACAAGGGGGGCTGGATTGCACCCGGGGACGCCCTAACATCTTCCCGATGCAGAACCCATCGATGCCCGCCTCCCTGCTTACCCTCGACGGCCCCGACGCCGCCGCCTTTGCCCAGGCCCAGTTCTCTTCCGATGTCTCCGGCCTGGCCCCGGGACAATGGCAATGGAGCGCCTGGCTGGATGCGAAGGGGCGCTGCCGCGCCTTCCTGCAGTTGGCACGACCAGCCAGCGACCGCTTCACCGCCCTGCTGCGCGGCGGCGACGCCAAGGCCATGGCGGAGGATCTCAAGCGCTTCGTCTTCCGTTCCAAGCTGACCATCGCCGCCACCGGCGACATGACGGTGATCGATGGACCTGCATTGCACGATGGCTTGATCACCGTCGATGAAGATGACGGCATCACCTACGGCGGCGGCATTCGCAGCTGGCGTGTCGTCAACGCGGCAAGCTCGCACGCAAACGAACACGCAACGCATCACTGGATCGAGCACGACATCGACGCGGGGTTCGCGTGGTTGCCTGATGCGGCGATCGGTGAACTGTTGCCGCAGTCGCTATCGTTCGAGCGCCTTGGCGCGGTGAGTTTCAACAAGGGATGTTTCCCGGGACAGGAAATTGTCGCGCGCATGCATTATCGCGGCGCGGGCAAGCAGCGATTGCATACGGCGAGGTTCGACATCATCGCTTCTCCGGGTGCGACATTGCGCCGCAACAGCGCAGCCGCCGGCATGGTGCTGAACACACATGTCCTGGATGGCGCAAGCAAAGCCCTGGTGATCCTGAATGACACGGGCCTTGGCCATGAACGCACTGGCATCTTCGATGTCCAAGGCATTCAGACGAACCTTGCATCACTGCATACATGGCCACATTGAATAGATCGAACGACATGTGCGGATACCGCTTACACGTAAATTTCATCTGCAGTGCAGCACAAATCGGTTCACGTATGTTGTGAGCCTTTGCTGAACAAGATGGCCCTTGCACTTGCCAATGTGATGCATACCCCACTAGGCTCCGCCGATCGAATTTGGGTAACGGCGCAACACCTCCGTTACATGACGCGACGAATCGACTGGCAGTCGAATCGGCGCGACCCGGCATAAAGCCGGTGACAATACGCTGTGGTGCGCCGCCGATGCTTCACGTGCAGGCCGCCCGATCAACAACAGCGAAATGCATTCCCACCGGGCTCGGACACCCGGCGTGATAGTCACATGTCGTGACGCCCGCAAGCCAAGACATCGGCGAGCGGTCAATCCAGGTGGCCACGGCCTGCCAGCCGTCCACCGCTACACGTTCAAGGCTGCGTCATCCGCCTTCGACGGAAAGCAAGTTGGAGGCAGAACGAATGAAATTATCGATGTTGCTTTGGGTGGCGTCCGTCCTCCCGCAACACCTCGCCGACCAGACGTGCCTGGCGACGACGGTTTACCTGGAGGCACGTAGCGAATCGACCATCGGGCAGTATGCGGTGGCCGAAGTCGCGATGCGGCGTCGTGACCGCAGCAACGATGGCACGTCGGTGTGCGAAGTTGTCAGTGCGCCGCGCCAGTTCGCCATCAGCACCACGCCCAAGACGTTTGAAGTAACCGATCTCACCGCCTGGCAGAAGGCATGGAAGATCGCCGGCGATTCCATCGACAACTGGAACCTGCCAAAGAGCCAGCGACTGGTCTATGTTCCCCGCGCAGACCACTTCGCCACGACCTCGGTGAATACCGCCTGGTCACGCAACAAGGTGATGACGATCGGCGAGCACGCCTTCTACGCCGTCAACTAGCTCCACCCCCAAAACACATGCAAAAGAAAAGCCCTCCTTGCGGAGGGCTTTTTGTTTGGACGTCTGGACGTCCGTTACAGCTAGCGGCGGAAGACGTGTCCGTCGCGCACTTCCACGTAATCGCCCTGGCGCACCTGCGGGTCCTCGCGCTGGGTGACGGTGGCGGTGCGGCCATCGTCGAGCCTTACCACGGTCTGGAAGGCCACGTCGTCGCCCGACTGGTTCTTGCCCACCGCATTGCCGACGAAGCCACCGGCCACCGCGCCGCCCACGGTGGCCGCGGTGCGCCCGTCGCCATGGCCCACGGTGCTGCCGAGCACGCCGCCGATCACGGCGCCCAGGATGGCACCGCCCGGGGACGACTGTTTGCGCACGTACACCTGCTGGATGTCATCCACTACGCCGCATTGGCCACAGCCGCGCGGGGCTTGCTGGTACACCACTTCGCGGCTCTCGTAGCGGCGATGCGGCTGCTCGACGCAGGCAGACAGGCCGACGCAGGCCACGGCGGCGGCAAGCACGATCCGGGTGACGACTAGGGTCTTCATGGATTGAAATTCTCGCTCGAGGTTGGTGGGAGGGTTGGCAAATCGTTACTGGGCCGACTGGCGCGGATCGCGCGCATCAGATACCGACACCACGCCTTCCTGGACCTCGACCCGGTCGCCCGGGTCGTGGTCCATGCGCACGGAGCGGGTAACGCCGTTGTACTGGTACTTCACGTCATAGGCGACGACCTTGTCGGTAGCCTCCCCCACCGTCTGGCAACGGCGCTGCGTCGACTGCGTGACATTGTTGGCCTGGCGGTTTTCCTGGATGCGCTTGCCCGCATAGCCGCCACCGACCGCGCCGGCCACGGTAGCCAAGGTGCGGCCATTGCCATGGCCGACCTGGTTGCCGAGCAAGCCACCGGCCACGGCGCCGATGGCGGTACCAGCCAGCTGGTTGGGGTCCTTCACCGGCACGTGCCGGGTCACCACCACATCGTGGCACTCCTGCTGAGGCTGGGTCTGCTCGCGGACCGGGTCCACGCTTACCACCCGGGCGAACTTCGAACCGGCTTCGCCCACGGCGGCGTCGGCATCGCGGTTGCAGCCGGCGACGCCCAGGGCCATGGTCGCGCCAACGGCGAGATACAAGGTCGACGTCATAAGGGACTTCATGGATCACTCTCCTGGTTATTCAGCCAGACCGGACACGACCCCTCGCCGTACCGGTGGGCACGCTGCCATTGAACGTTCGGCATACTGAATGCGCGCTTAGAACGAATTTCACGAGGACTGCACATTGATCGCCATCGTTGACACCCATGCCCATCTCGACGATGCAGGCTTCGCCGGCGACCTGGGACCGGTGATGCAGCATGCCGCCGACGCCGGCGTGACGCGCGTGGTGGTGCCGGCGATCGACCGGGGCAACTGGGAGGCGGTGGCAAGCCTTGCCGCCGGTGACCGGCGCATCGCCGCCGGCTATGGGCTGCATCCGCTCATGCTCGAACGCCACCGCGACGAACACCTCGACGAGCTTCCCGCCTGGCTCGACGCGCACCCGCATGTGGCCATCGGCGAGATCGGCCTGGATTTCTACGTGGAGGGGCTCGAGCCATCCCGCCAGAGGGAAATCTTTGCCCGCCAACTCGGCCTTGCCGGCGAACGCAAGCTGCCGGTGATCGTGCATGCGCGCCGAGCGCTCGAGGAGGTCACCCTCACCCTGCGCCGGCACAAGGGGCTGCGTGGCGTGGTGCACAGTTTTGCCGGCAGTGCCGAGCAGGCGCGGCAATTGTTCGACCTTGGCTTCATGCTGGGTATCGGCGGCCCCGTGACCTACGAACGGGCCCGGCGGCTGCGCGAGGTGGTACGCACGATGCCACTGGAATACCTCTTGCTGGAAACCGACTCGCCCGACCAGCCGCTGAACGGCCACCAGGGACGGCGCAACGAACCGGCGCTGACGGCAAATGTGCTCGACGCCGTGGCAGCGCTGCGCGAGGAATCCGCCGAGGCGATCGCCGACGCAACCACGGCCAATGCCGCACGGCTGTTCGGCTGGCCCCCCGGTTCCCCGTTGTAGGTGCAACCCGGGACTTGCGCCGGAGCCTGGGGCGCTGCTAGCCTAATTACTTCACCGATGAATTATTTTTCGATGAACAAGGTTACCGAGATCATCGCAGGACTGGACGAAGGCATGGCACGCGTCGAGCAGATCGTGCCCGGCATGCCCATCGACGACGTCCGCCTGTACAAGCTGCTTACCCTCACCGCCGGGGCGATGCAGGACGAACTAACCCGATCCGCCCTCAAGCCGCACGGCATGGCCGAAAGCGACTTCCACGCGCTGATGATGCTGTTCTCAAGCCCGAACGGGTCGGCCTCGCCCAGTGAGCTGGCCTGTGTTGCCACGCAAAGCAGCACCAACATGACGCGCATCGCCAACTCGCTGGTGAAGAAGGGCTTGATCACGCGGGCACACGCGGTGGACGACCGCCGCCGCATCGTCATGCGCATCACGCCGGCCGGGCGCCGCTTCGTCAACAAGCTGTTGCCTCCGTTGTTCCCGCGCCTTACCGCCACCTTCGCCGCGTTCTCGGCGCGGGAAAAAATCACCTTGCAACGCATGCTGCGCACGTTGGCGCAGAGCATCGACGATGTCACCGCCAGGGGCGACGAATGACCCAAGCCTTCACTTCCCTTCGCCGCGGCGCCCTCGCACTGGGCCTGGGCCTCGCGCTGGCCGCGTGCGCACCGGCACGCGTGGAGCGGCCGGCCAACCTGCGCGCCGATGTGCCGCTGCAAGGCATCGACGTGCCCGCCACGGGCCAATGGCCCGCGCAGGACTGGTGGCGTCACTACAACGACCCGCAGCTGGATCAGTTGATCGACATGGCGTTGAAGGGCTCGCCCGACCTCGCCCAGGCCCGGTCGCGCGTGGACACCGCGCAGCAATCGGTACGCATCGCCGCCGCACAGGCCGGGCTGCGCATCGACGGCAGCGCGCAGGTAGCCCGGCAGCGCCTGAGCGAGAACGGCATGATCCCCACGAAGTTCCTGGGGTTCACCTGGTACAACCAGGCCGACCTTGGCGTGCAGCTGCAATACGACTTCGACTGGTGGGGCAAGAAGCGCAACAGCGTGGATGCCGCGCTCGACCAGGCCCGCTCGGCGCAGGCCCAGCACGCCGCCGCGGCGCTCGCCCTGCAAAGCTCGGTGGCCGATACCTATTTCGGCTTCCTCGCCGACCGCCAGCGCGCCTTGCTGGCCGATGAACTGATCGCCAATGCCCAGCGCATGGAGCGCATCGCCACCTTGCGCGTGAAACAAGGCCTGGACCTGTCCGATACGGTGCAGCAGGCACGCTCGCAAGTGGCCTCGGCGCGCCAGGCGAAAGTGGCCTACGAAGGTTCCGCGGCGATTCGCCGGGCGGCTTTGGCCACGCTCGTGGGCGTGGCTCCCGCGGATCTGCCCTCCCTGGCCGATCGTCCCCTCCCCACCGTGGATGGGGCGTTGCCCAGGAATGCCAGCGTCGACCTGATCGCCCGGCGCCCGGACATCGCCGCCAGCCGCTGGCAGGTGGAGGCCGCATTGAAACAGACGGACGTCGCCCGCGCACAGTTCTTCCCCGATTTCAGCATCACCGCCATGGCGGGCCTGTCGTCGATCGACATGGACAAGGTATTCACCGGCGGCAGCCGCGTGTTCGGCCTCACCCCGGCGCTGCACCTGCCGATCTTCGAAGGCGGCGCGCTGGAAGCCAACTACGGTTACAGCAAGAGCGAACTCAACGCCGCGGCGGCGCAATACAACGCCACGGTGATCGCCGCCGCGCGCGACGTCGCCACCCAGGCGCTCAGCGCGCGCCAGGTGGCCGACCGGCGCGTACAGCAGGCCGCGCAAGTGGATGCGGCCAGCCGCATGGTGGCTACCAGCGACGCCCGTGCACGCCAGGGCGTACGCGATGCACGCGAGGCACTGGGTGCCCGCGCGGAACTGATCCAGCAGCGCGACGGCGATATTGAACTGCAGGGCCAGGCCCTGTCAGCCGACGTCGCCCTCACCAAGGCCCTGGGTGGCGGCTATCGCGCCGACACAAGCGCCACCGATACCCGAACCGATTCGACTTCGCAGGGAACCGCACAACCATGAGCTCGCAAGATTCCGCAAACCATTCCGCTGAAGCGTCCGCTGACGGCAACGGTAACGGCAACGGCGCGAAGGATCCGCGCAAGCGCCGGCGCATGCTCGCCGTCGCCGTGCTGGTGTTCGTGCTGGCGGGCGTCACCTGGGTGTTGCTGTGGCTGCTGGTGTTTTCCCACCGCGAGGAAACCGACGATGCCTATGTCGGCGGCAACCAGGTGGGTATCTCGGCGCAGGTGCCGGGCATCGTGGTGGGCGTATTCGCCGACGACACCCAGCGAGTGAAGGCGGGCCAGGTGCTGGTGCGCCTGGACCCCACCGACGCCGACGTGAACCTGCGCAAGGCGGCCAGCGGCCTGGCCCAGGCCGTGCGCCAGGTGCGCCAGCAAACGCAGTCGGTCGCCAGCGCGGACGCCGCCGTGTCGGCCCGGCAGCTGGACGTCAAGCGCGCCCAACAGGACCTCACCCGGCGCCAGCCGCTGCTCGCCGAGCAGGCCGTGGCTCCGGAGGAACTCCAGCACGCACGCGATGTGCTCGATAGCGCGCGCGCCGCGCTGGAATCCGCCCAGCGCCAGGCCGATGCCTCGCGTGCACTCATCGATGGTCGCGAGATCGCCGACAACCCCGCCGTGGAGCAGGCCCGGGCGACGTACCGCCAGGCCTGGATCGCTGCCCAGCGCAACGCGATTCTGGCCCCGGTGGATGGTTACATCGCCCAGCGCAGCGTGCAGGTGGGCAATAGCGTCACCCCCGGCCAGCCGCTGATGACGGTGGTGCCGCTGCACGACCTGTGGGTGGATGCCAACTTCAAGGAAAGCCAGTTGCGCCATGTGCGCATCGGCCAGCCGGTGAAGATCAAGGCCGATCTCTACGGCGGCAGCGTGGACTACCACGGGCGCGTCACGGGCCTGGGCGTTGGCACCGGCAGCGCGTTCTCCCTGCTGCCGGCGCAGAACGCCACGGGCAACTGGATCAAGGTGGTACAGCGCCTGCCCGTGCGTATCGCGCTCGACAACGCGGACCTCGACAAATACCCGCTGCGCATCGGCCTTTCCACGACCGCCACGGTGGACATCACCGACGCATCCGGCGCCGCGCTGCCCGCACAGCCTGTGACCACGCCCACGGCACAGACCGCCGTCTACGATGACGTCGCCGCCAAGGCCGATGCCCAGGCGCAGGCCATCATCGACGACAACCTGGCCGTACACTGACCATGGCCGAAGCCACGCCCGCACCCCAGCCCTTGAAGCCGCTTTCCGGCGGCCCGCTGGTCCTGCTCACCATCGCCGTCGCGTTCTCCACCTTCATGGAGATCCTGGACATGACGATCGTGAACGTGGCCGTGCCGCACATCGCCGGCAGCATGGGCGTGAGTGCCAACGAAGGTACGTGGGCGATCAGTTCCTATGCCCTGGCCAGCGCCATCATGCAGCCGTTGACCGGCTGGCTGGCCAAACGCTTCGGCGAAGTGCGCACCTTCTGTTTCTCGGTGCTGCTGTTCGTGGCGTTCTCGATGCTTTGCGGCCTTGCCACAAGCATGCCGATGCTGGTGGTGTTCCGCCTGTTGCAGGGCGCCGGTTCCGGACCGATGGTGGCCTTGTCGCTGTCGCTGCTGCTGGCAAGCTACCCCAAGACCAAACAGGGCATGGCGCTGGCGATGTGGGCGATGACCGTGGTGGTGGCGCCGATCTTCGGGCCCATCCTTGGCGGCTATATCACCGATAATTTCTCCTGGCCCTGGATTTTCTTCATCAACGTGCCCGTGGGTGCGGGTGCGGCCGTGGTCACCTGGGGCCTGCTGCGCGGCCGCGAGACGGCAACGCAACGCACGCCGATCGATGCCGTGGGCCTGGGCCTGCTGGTGGTGGGCGTTGGGTGCCTTCAGTTCATGCTGGACAACGGCAACGACCACGACTGGTTCGCCTCGCCGCTGATCCTCACCCTGGGCCTCATCGCCCTGGTGGCGCTGACCTTCCTGATCATCTGGGAACTCACCGCCAAACATCCGGTGATCGACCTGTCGCTGTTCACGCGCCGAAATTTCGCCGTGGGCGTGGGAGCGTTGTCGCTGGGCATGCTGGCGTTCTTCGGCATCAACGTGGTGTTCCCGTTGTGGCTGCAGACCACGGTGGGCTATACCGCGACGTGGGCCGGCCTTGCCGCCGCGCCCGTGGGCGTCCTGGCCTTCGTGGTCTCGCCCTTCATCGGCGCCAACATCCAGCGGCTGGAATTGCGCGGGGTGGTGACCTTCGCCTTCATCGTGTTCGCGTTCTGTTCGTTCTGGTTCGCCGATTTCACCAGCGACTCGTCGTTCGCCTCCATGCTGCCGCCGCGATTCATCATGGGCATCGGCATCGCCTGCTTCTTCATTCCCCTGAACCAGATTTTCCTGTCCGGTTTACGCCCGGACCAGATCGCCAGCGCATCGGGCCTGGCCAATTTCTGCCGAACGCTGGCATCGAGCGTGTCCACGGCGGTATCGGTCACGCTATGGCAGCACCGCAGCGAGTTCCACCATGCCTCGCTCACCGAACACATCAACCAGGGCAGCGCCGCCACCACGCAATACCTGACGCACCTGCAGGGTCTTGGCGCCACCGGCCAGACGGGCCTGGCGGTGGTCAACCAGGTGCTTACGCGCGAGTCCATGACGCTGGCCGTGAACGACGTTTTCTATGGCTGCGCCATCCTGTTCATCCTGCTGATACCGGTGCTCTGGCTGGCCAAACCACCCTTCGGCAACGCCGGCGGGGCAGCCGGGCACTAGCCTCCGGCGGACTTGCCACGATCCAAGTGCTGCAGCGCGGCGTTTCCCGGGGTCAGCGTGAATACGCTGACCCCCAACCGCTCACCCCTACCACGCGGCATCCGCCTTGCGGAACTGGTGCGGCGCAATACGTTCTGCTACGTTTCGCCGCATGGCACAAACCCTCCGCATCATCAAGAAGTACCCGAACCGGCGTCTTTACGACACCGAGATCTCGAGCTACATCACGCTTGAGGAGGTTCGCCAGCTGGTGCTGGACGGTGAGACCTTCGAAGTGCGCGATGCGAAGTCGGGCGAGGATCTCACCCGCTCGGTGCTGCTGCAGATCATCGCCGAGCACGAGGAACACGGGCAGCCGATGCTTTCCCCGCAGCTGCTTTCGCACATCATTCGTTTCTACGGCGATTCGCTGCAGGGCTTCATGGGGCCGTACCTCGAGCGCAGCCTGCAGGTGTTCCTGGACCAGCAGCAGCAGTTCCGCTCGCAGTTGAACAACCTGATGGGCCAGACGCCATGGTCGATGCTCAACGAGCTCACCGAACGCAACCTGGACATGTGGAAATCCATGCAGCGCGGTTTCTTCGACGCCGCCGCGCAGAAAGCCCCGCCCGAGGTGCCGCCGGCCCGTCCGGCCGCGCGTGGCGGCAAGAAAGCCGGGTAAGCCCAGCTCCCGCTACGTTGCAGCGCAAGATGCGCCGCCCTGCACCAATTGCTGCGCCCGCACCTGATTCCATGCTGCGCAGCATGGACCGGCCAACGCCACCGACCTAGGTCCCGCTCCGTGCCCGCTTCCCTTCCGAGCCCTGCAACGCAATCCATCACGGTCATCGGCGCCGGACTGGTGGGCGCGCTGGTGGCAACCCTGCTGGCCCAGGCCGGGTTTGAGGTGGATGTCTTCGAAAAACGCCCCGATCCGCGACGTGCGGGCTTTGACGGCGGCCGCTCGATCAACCTGGCGCTGGCCGAGCGCGGCCTGCA
>Ga0307510_10009078_pt1 | contig 11838 bp, 10 predicted proteins | sample 12_EM_MG_FD_207224 | JGI IMG/M metagenome (GOLD analysis project Ga0307510, IMG submission 207224) | Populus trichocarpa ectomycorrhiza microbial communities from riparian zone in the Pacific Northwest, United States - 12_EM | ecosystem: Host-associated > Plants > Roots > Unclassified | place...
TAATAACCACTACCACACTCCTAAATACCACATAAGAGGCTGTGAAATTGCGTTCCATTTTTTTCTTTTTAAAATTAATTTTATATGTTTTTGAATTATTTTGATTTGTTGATATTAAAAATATTTTTTTTAAAAAAATAATAAAATATTATTTTAATACATTTTCAAGCGAAAAACACTTTAAATAATAACCGCTACCATACTCCTAAATACCACATAAGAGGCTGTGAAATTGCGTTCCATTTTTTTCTTTTTAAAATTAATTTTATATGTTTTTGAATTATTTTGATTTGTTGATATTAAAAATAATTTTTAAAAAATAATAATAAAATATTATTTTAATACATTTTAAAACAAAAATCATTTTAAAAAACAAGCTATTATACTCTAGACACCCCTTGAAAACATGGTATACTTACTAATATCGATATTGTTAAAAATATTGTTTCAGAAAAATATCTAACTGTTTCTGCTTTTAATTTTGCTAGTGTTATAATGGAAGTCTTGATTTTGACATGCATTAAAAAATTTGTTATTGATTGAATCCATCCATGGTCTCGAATCATATGAAATAACTGGAAGTAAAATAAAACCAGTATTTATCACATTTAATATTATTAAACTAACATATTTCCTCTGGAAAAACATATATAATATGTGATAGATGATGTGAATAAATCGAAGATAACGCACTTCACAAATAATCATGGTCCCTTAAAAATGATTATGGGTAATAAATTCATAAATACAGTGAAATATTAAAAATATCAGGTAACGAGATTTGATTACATTTATAAATAATATATTTGAAATAAATCTAAACGACTGTTATTACTTAATTTTATTCATTTGATTAGATAATCCATTTGTCTAGACATAAATAAAGCTAGACAAAATGAACTACAGACGTTTATTTCCAGAAAGCAAGCAAGTGGACAGGCATTAGAACCTGAAAATAGCAGCACCACTTGAAGGCTTTGAAGCAAAAACATAGAGTCCAAGATCATTCTTGCTGATTACTCCCTTGTCAATTCTTGATTGGTAGAACTTTTCCTGTTGACAACACGGGGGGGCTTGTTAAAGTCCAACATTTAATGAAAAGGGATTTTCCACTAGAATAATGTCAACATACCTTCAAATTGAGAATGAACTGAGGGACGATAGGTTCTTTCACCAAAGCAACCGCACAGCCACCCCATCCAGCTCCTGTAAGTCTTGCCCCCAAAGCATCACTATCCCGGCAAATTTTTACAAGTTCTTCCAACTCTGGGCAGCTAGATACCAGCAACAAAAGAAACAAGTACAATCAGCAAAACAAAAGGAAGCAGCCATGCAAGGTTTATGATAACGACAGTCCCTCAGTGTCAATGGATTTAAAACTTCTTGAAAATATGCTCAGAGCATTTGTACCTGCATTCATATAGAACGCTGCAGCTGTAGTGACTCTCGTTCATAAGCTCACCCAGCTTCTTTAGCTTGTCCTCATCACTGCAAAACAATGCATTGGAAAATAATACTTCAAAGGTTGGATGTAGTTCCTTCCCAAACAGCTTCCCCACTTGTAACTTTTTAAATAAAAGGAAATACAATTACTAAATTGCTTTCCCAAAACCCCAACGCAAAAAGGTTCAAAAGCATGTTTAATGAAAATAAACATGATCTGAGCACCAAAGTGCATAAAGTAAAACACATAAGATGGATAAACAAAGCCAGCAGGTGAAAGATGTGCCGTCAGTAATCTTTCAAAGAGACAGAAAAAGAGATGAAAACAAATAAAGGTACGTTCAATTATTTTCAGTTCTAATGTTTAAGTTGACTGACAAGTCCCGGACATCTTAAACAAAATTGAATTTTTTTAACATATTCAAAAAGTCACATGCCTCAGTTATGTGAGAAGCTACGTTCATATAATAAAAAATCATACATGCATGATTTCACATAAAAGTTTCATTGGAAATACACAAGCATTCTCTTAATGTAATAAATTCAGCGAGCACCTTAAATCTGAAGACACTGTGTCCTTGAAAGCATGGACTCGCTTGGCTTCAGAATATACATGAGCAGCCCTCTGGAAAACAACACAAAGACTTACTAAACAATGAATAAAAAGGGACTCAGAAGTGGCATAAAAAATAATAACTGGTGATGTATGGGTTGTTGCAAATAAAGAGTAAAATTTTTTTTGCTGTTTGAACATTACCAGACTTGGAGTACAAAGTTTAAATATTAAAATAAGTTACTATAAAAATGATATAATGCAACATGGCATATATATTGAGATGACATGCAGAAAATTATAACCTATTTTCTGGGGGAAAAAACAGGAAATGCAACAATAGAAGACAAGGGCAAGAAGGGTCCATTAATCTTGCATCATAACCCAGATACAGTAATAGGCTGTAAGCCGCGTGAGTGCAGAAACCATGGCCATGAGTAGGTAATAGTACCTGATGCAACTTGTAGTGCTCGGCGGCTTTTAGCACATCTAAAGAAGATGGGGAATTTTTGAAGATTGACCGAAGACTTTCCCCAATAATTTCCTCAATTTCTTCAGCTGTGTATGGTTTCTCTTTCAAAAATTCCTGCAGCAAAGACAATATTGATAACTGGTACGCTATTGGCAGAACAATTATATGGAACATATATGCGCGTTCCAAAACAGAATCATGATCATGATCCATCTAATATCATTTAAGTAAAAGAAACAGTGACAGTATAGCAATTAACAATAGATACCTTAACAGCAATGACAGGATCAGAAGAACCACGACTGTTAGCAAATGATACACACAATCCCTCGACATCAGAAAGAGTCTTGACATTTGATATTGCATCTTGTTGTTTCATTCCCAACTTTATTCCAAGTACGATCTGAAAGGATATTCCAAAATCATCAATACGAGTGACAATGCCTCCAATAGAAGAAGACTTGTCAGGATATAGACTGGTAGGTTGTAAGCCAATCATTTTTTTTTTCCTTTAAGAAAGACACCAAGCAGCAGGGTGGAGAACGGGAGATTGTTTCCCCTTTCCATAGTTTTATTTTTTTTTCCAAAAACAGTAATGACAGTTTCATCGAAGATTCTGATACTAAAACTGCAAATTCACACATTCAAGTTTGCTTGAAGATGATTGTTATGTTTTAAGATTGGATGCAAGACCAAGGAATGGCGGAAATCAAAATGACTACCCACTCTGGACCATAAAAATGTTCCGCCTTTTTAGTTTTTCTTGACCCAAAATGTTAGTCCATACCAAAAAGTCAACGAACTATTGGATCTTAGTAGCACATCATATCCCTCAACATGTGAACTATTACATCCCATTAAAGGGTGTCATCTTTTACAGTTAGTTGCAAACTTGACATTGTGGAACACTTGACCACATGTTAAATGATTGCCTAAAACAATGTGCAAACCTCCAGATGGACTATTATTATCAACCAGAGGGAGCACGAGAATAAAAAAAAGTTGGAGCATATTTAGGAACAAGAAAAAGGCAGAATCATTCTGTGTTCAAGGGAAAATAATGCTTACAGAAGCGAGTCGACATTCAACAACTCTGTTATTGTAATTTGTAGCAGCAGTGACTGCCTTCTGAGATTCTGCCAAAGAATGCGCAAGCACAAATGTTCCACCAGTAGGAAGTTGCACATCAGTTGCCTGAATGGGGTTGAAATCAATAAGCTCTGCAAATCCAGTTTTGGCCATGACAGAGATTGCCTGCCAAGTAAAACAAGACATCTTATACTCAGTGTCCCTTGAAGTCAGTTTCCTAGCTTTGTTTGGACCCGCTTCAATCTCAATTGATTCAAGCATGTTCTGTTCTAAAGCAATAATAGATTAAATGTTCTGATATCATAATGTGGCTGCATCCCAAACAGCAAAATAACAAACAAAACAATGCAAGAACTGATACACTGGGTTTGTCCATGACTGGAAGCAACAATGGTCTCAGACTCAGTAGGAGGCATTTCCAATATTCTTTCAAGTGCATTTTTACACAAATTAATCAAGCTCATGATATGGAGTATAACCTGGTCCATTCCCCCAGATTGTGTTCCAATGTGCCTTTCACACTCACATGTCAGTTGGGCAATTTCTTTCTGTTAAAGAGAGAAACATAGTTAGAATTACAATAGATAAAAAAAAAAGATACAGGGAGAACAGGAAAAGTAAGTGGATAGATATAATTATATATCACATGAAACCCATTATGTTAGTTTTCCATCAAGTAGAGCATATGTTTAAAAAACAGATATGAAATAGCTTGGGTATAATTGAAGAGTGAAATTCGAGCTCTTATGAACCAAAGGCGAAAGGCCCACCCAATCCTCAACACACAGAAACAATTACAATCCAAAAGCACATCAAGGCCAGAATTTTCGGGATAATTTCATTTTACCTCGCACAGACTGGTTGGCAAGAAAAATAACACATGGAGATTTCATAAGAAACTTGTGTAATTAATGAGTGGAATTTGTGTTCTCATGAACCAACAGCGTACCCAAAACAACAGTATATAAACAATCCACATGGACAGTAAGGCCAGAATTGTTATTCTAATTTGATTTGCCAGGCATGACCTGGTTGGCAAGAAAAAATAACAATGAAGATTCATAATAGACAGGCACAAACAGTTAAACAACTTGTTGATATCCCATGACCAAAAAACCCTAAGATGTCAAGGAAATATATAAAAGTAAATGATATGAAGCACATTGTAACCAGAATCAGAGTGCTATGAGCACAGTGGCAGAGAAGTTATTCAATCTCATAGCAGCAGTCTATGTTCCAATGCACATATCAGAAATACAAGCATGTTAGTTTTTTTCAATAAGATTAGGCTATGTAGTAGGGTAGAAACGTATCCATCTCTTCTATGAAAAAAGAGTACAAATAATACAGGAGAAGTCTAAAAGAGCGACAGAATTCAAAACTTTGACAGCATAGCAAGGTGTTTTGAATGCCTAAAACTGCAGAAGAGCTTTCTAGCTGTAGTTGTAAGATTAAACCATGCCCTCACAAGAACTTAGAGATGCTGAGGTATTATATTCTTCATAATTTTGGTGAAAGAAATGTAGTATCACCTTTGGAAAGTTCACATCAAAAGCAGCCATAATAGCAATGGTAGCAGAACAAACAAAGGCAGCAGAGCTTGACAAACCAGAACCTGTTTTAAGAAACTCAACTTAGCCTTCTCTTATAATGAGCAACCAATGTTACATCATTAGCAATAGCTAACGAAAACTAACTTTAAATTAATTTACCTGTTGGAACAGTTCCATCAACAATAACATCAAGTCCAACCGGCTCACCCACATTCACTCCTTTTGATTTTGCAAATTCATAATAACCCTTATACCTGGAAACCCACAAAAAGATAAAAAGGGGGAAAAGATTTACAAATCACAGCACTAAGCAATTAAAATAGCTGCTCCATTTCTTACCCGCAAATGAAATAATGACCCCATCTATGATTCTTCAAGTCAATTGCCTGCAAATTATTATATAATCCAACAATAAATCCAACGAGAAAAACAATCAATACATTACTATTAAAGAATTTGTACGTTGGTTCTGACCTGGTTAGGATCAGCAGGATAATCACACTGCGTATATTTGTCATTAACATTGGCGATTCGAAGGACTTTTTCTGCATTATTTTTACGGATTGCTATAATAGTATCTTGCCTTATTGCCATTGGCAACACTGAGTAGCCTTCATAATCAATATGTTCTCCAATCAAATTCACTCTCCCTGCAAAAATACGATAAAAAAATTAAAATAATACTAACAATTTTTTTTAAAAAGCGTGTACGTTATTTTATTTCTGTCATTCCTATATTTTTTTTAAAAAAAGAAAAGAACCAAAAAATCTTCTTAAATTAATAAAATAAACCCGATTTTCAAATTTAACTTTCTTTCTTTCCTGTTCATTCGTTTTCTAGCGAATCAAACAGATGATAAATTATGTCGAGAGAAAGTGTGAGATGTTTGAGCTGAAGAAACTGGTTCAATTCAGTAAAATACGTGCACGTATTATTAACGAAACCCTATCAATATCAACCTTTTTTTCCTTAAAAACAAAAAATTGATTTTCTTTCGTTGTCTCGGGAACCAAACAGAGGACTGATGAGAGAGAAAGGGAGGGATTTTTGGAACCTGGAGAACGAGCAAAGACATCAGGGGGGTGACCAAAAACTTGAAGAAACTTGGATTTCAAGTGATCAAAACGAAGTTTAGCTTCTTCAAGCTGAGATCCGTCGCCGTAAACAGCCTCTAACGATGAGTAACATGGAACCGGCGTTTCTTCATGTTTCGCCATTTAACTGATAGCTTTTAATTTGATTATCAAGTCAAATAGTGGCTTCTTTTATATAGTTGATGATATCAGATCAGATCATCAGATGATAATGATGATGGTTTCTTTTTTCCGTTCGTGTCTTATCTAGTCCCGTGCAATTTTAATTTTATCAAATCAAACGGAATCTAATTTTAATTAAAAAAAAAGATATTAGGATTTTTTTTTAATTAGTTAGTCGCGTTAGTGTCTTGTCCACTTCCATTCAATTCCCTGACAAAATTACTCTTATCATTGTCGAAAAATTATATATTGCTCAATTAATAACCGATAAGTTAAACATAAAAAGAAGAGGAAAATAAAAAATAAAAAATAAAATTGAGAATTTTAATATTTTTCACGGGACTGCATATGATTTTTATTTTCTTTTTACTATCTCCCTTCTATGTCTAAGTAGTTATAACTTGAGCATATAAGATTTTCTATTAACTAATTACAGAGTAATATAATATATATTAAGAATTTTTTACTATCGTATTAAGATAGAGATTATTGTTTCTTTTTTCCTTAGCTTATAAATTTGATATTCTTTCTACTCTTACATTTAGATTTATGTGTTGTTTGAAAGTGTGACTGTGATTGTTTTTTAAAGTGTTTTTCATGTTGAAATACATTAAAATGATATTTTTTATTTTTTAAAAATTATTTTTGAGATCGGCACATCAAAACGATCTAAAACATATAAAAAAAATTAATTTTTAACAAAAAAATAATTTGAAAATATAGATACAACCGCATTTCCAAACGTAGTTACGTGTTGATTTAATTTGAATATTTTTTTTTTACTTTCATGTAAGACTCAACTACAAAAATTTATATATCGATACAAAATCATTTTTGAATCAAAATCTAAATAAATTATTTATATCCAAGTTATTCAAAATCGAATTAAAGCATTTATAAGAAATTAGAGAGAAAACCCGTTAAATAACCGGTCTAACCTCCAAGGATGAGAGCTTGTTTTTAACTCGTTATCCAGATATTTCTTTTCTTTCTGATTTTTAATTTGATGCGATTAAGATTTGTTTTTGATTTGGTGAAATTAATGTTGACAGAGTGAGTGAGCACTCATTGATATATTAATTAATTAATGGCTGGTTATTATGACAGCTAATCGACAAAAAGATTAAGATGGGAGAATCTGATTTAACGGTGTTTGATATTGGTTTTTTAGCTGTTTTTTAAGGTGTGTTTTTATTGAAAAAAAATATTTTTTATTTTTAAAAAATATTTTTTATATTATAATATTAAAATAACCTGAAAATATTAATTTAAAATAATTTTTTAAAAATTTTTATCTTTTTAAAACGTAAAAAAAAACAGGCCTTAAACATTTTGAGGAGAGAAATAATAACTATACAAGTCTACATCACCACGTTATCCATTTGTCATTTTCTTCTCTCGAGGGAATGATATGCTAAGAAGTAAAATTTTGATAATCACATTTGAAGAAAAAAGGTGGACATCAATCAATCAACGAGTTTCTTTTCTTCAGATTCTCTCTCCGCCATTAATTGCTACGTGGAATGAAACTCGTGAGGAGGCATATTTCGAGGTGACGTGATTCTTTAATGATTGTCTTTTAAAATGATTGTTTTTTAAATATATTAAAAAATATTTTTAATATTAGTATATTAAAATTATTTAAAAATATAAAATAAAATTTATTTTTTTAAAAAAAAATTATAGTTTCAACTAGATTCCAGATCACGACTACCACTTCTATGCTGCCAACATAACTCAAAACCCATCATTATTCTCCTCCATGAAATCAAAGATAGCAATCAAATGGCAAGGCAGGTATGCAGCCTGCAAGTTCAATGTATGATTGAAAGGTTTAGTGGGTCTTTTGGAGTATGGTTTGAACTTTAAAGTGTCCTTCAAAGTTCAAACCATTGCTCAAAGCAACAGATTTCCCATGTCCTATCTCAAGTTCCCCGTGTTCTGCTTCCTGGGCTCTCCCTCCAGAGTCCAGACTTGCTTTTCTGCCCGTCTCTTCTTATCAAGATCGGCCCTTGTTAAACCATCAAGATTCCCAGATGAGGTTAGACAGCCAAAAGCAATAGCAAAACTATGGTATATTGTTGACCCAGAAATGATTATGATAACAAAAACATTTATCGAGTTTAGGACTCAAGGCAACACTATTAGTTTTCCATGTACTCCTCGGCACTGGCACATATGTATATAGCCTTAAAAAAGCATCCCTTCCAGCTCCAAATTACAACAGCAGAGACCCCAGCTGATCTTAAAATAATTTTCAAGGGAGGGGCTTTGAGCCAAAGCAGACGTGTATGAATAACCTGAACTCGGTCGCTGCATTACACATTAGCTTTGATTTGCAGGAAGTCACGTAGTGCTACCTGCCCAGCATATATACCAGCCCTGAAACTTTTCCGTCATTTCTCCCGCTGTACGTAACACATGCAATATCCTTTGAATTAAGCACAATGCACGCATCACTGTCATCACAATAAGGAGTGCGAGTTGGCTGTCCTTGCCTTGAAGATTCTGCTGATCATATTTGAGTCCTTTCCTTGAAGATTCTGTTGGTCATATTCGAGATGCTAATCTTCAAATAACCTACAATAAATGTGGGTCACTGTACCATTTCAAACTGAAAGAACTAAGAAAAAGGCTGTATAAAGTATGGAAACCAGTAAAAATTCACCAAGGTAATACGTCTTAAAAAAAGAAAGAAAGAAACAAGGACCATCCTTTACTAAATTCTACAAAATTCCCCTCTGTCAATCTTGTTTTACAAAGAACTAACTGATTTCCTCTGTTTTTTTCCCCAAACGAGGGTAGTATTCGTGAAAAAATGGTAATCCCACACCTGGCCCTTGGCATTAGAAGATAACAACACGCGCTGGTGGCACGCTCATACACAATCATAGTACATGACAAATAAACTAGAGGCATCTTTTAAAGTGTCTCCTGATGTTGAGCAGCTTTCCCGCGCCAAGAGAATGGATGAGGGGATTTTCTTTCCACCTCCAATATGAGGAAGCATAGCTTCATTTTGTCTCTAGCGGTCATGGCAACAAGAGTTTGCAGAGTTCTTTTTATGAATCGTATCCTTCCCTTCATTAGTGGATATTGGCCATTGTGTCTTTATTTCTATTAGTTATGAATTTCCAAATGCGCTCAGAATTTGGACTTAGTCCTCAGGTATATAGCGACATCAACAGCCAAATCATACATGGTTTTTAATCTGGAGAATTCTTTTTGGTAGATCTTCTTAATTAAACCAAGGCCCGTCCTTCTTTTCTTCCCTTTGTCTTTCAGATAAAAAGTTCACTTTTCCAACCATGACTTCAGCAGGATGAGGTGTAAGCCCTACAGATTAAGGGCGCCGATCTGAGTTTCTCCGGAAGTCGGTGGAATTAACTCTTGAAGGAGACATCTTACCTTATGGCCATCAATTCTTTGCTGCCAACACACCACAATGGGAAAAAAACCCCACCGCTTATTATCCATGTTTTTTGTCTTCTTGCCATCCAGTAACCGAATCTAGAACATCTTTATTTCTTAAACGAAGGCACTTTTAATCTTAAATTCCTAAACAAATTAATAGTTAATGTCAAATAAGCTGATGGTAAGACGAAGAGTAAATAAAAAAAATATATACTACGAAATAAATTCTTCTATGTCTAGTTTGCACTTTGCTGTCGCACACAACTCGAAAACAGCGAAAACACAATTCAGCTAATGCCCGTGTAGCTATAATTTTAGAAATTATATCAATTTTATGTCATCTGAATCAATGTAAATTAATCAATACATGTTCTTTGATCTAGCTGTTGGATGGGTTGCCAAATTATATAAAACCATAAGGTACCAATCAAATTGGCCCACCTCTATCCTTCGGGACTGTCTTCAAAAAAAAAAAAAAAAACTCAAATGCAATAGCTTCAAAGAATTTGCCGGAATGGCAATGGTGAAATTACAAGGCATGGTTGCAGTTCATCCCTCCTTTCAATAAGTTTCCCTTCCTCTTCAAGCTCGAATGATAACAAATTCTTAACTTTTTAATTTTGTTTTTGATTGTTAAAGCAGTTACTCTGAGTCTTTGCTATAAGCAATTTTCTTTTTAGAGCTTTTATCTTGGCACATATTTTTAATGTCATGATATCCTTCAAAATTCAAGTACTTTTTTTTTCAAATCAATTTTTTTTTAAAAAAAAAGATTGCAAATCTGAGAAGACTTGGGATTTTGCAAATAAGAAAAGAATGAGCGCGATGAGAAAAGGAAATGATTTTTTCTATGAAATCTCTATATAAATTGATGTGTCAACTTCATAAAATATGGATCTTATGAATGAAATATATTTGTATAACATTACTCCATAAGATACACATACATTTCTTTCATTTCTTAACTAAATAGTACATAATATGCTGACATGTGCAAATAAGTTCTAGTAAATAATACTAGAACTACTCTACTGTGGGGGAAAACCATGGTGGTAGTTTATATATAGGTTTATTATAACGAAGGATCCGGTGCAAATTCTTCCCGTGAACAATCAGGCAAGGGAAAAGGAGTTTATGAATTTCTTTTGTAGTCAGATTACTAGGCCCTATGATTCATAAAGGTTTACACAATCAAACTAGCGAGCAGAATCTTTATGTAACAATAGCGCAAAAACATGCACAGGAGCACAGGAGATCCGCATAGGTAACCAGATGCCTGGCGCTTAGGACAAGAAGCATCCTGATTCCTGAGTACACAACTAAAGCCAGCTAGGATATCAAACAAATAACTTGGTGGGCAGTCCATGTAGGTTCCTATAAATCCAAGGAAGAGATCTGTACATGCTAACCATCCATGCATTTGACATTATATAGAAGGCATAACGAGTTCAAATGCTACAGAATTACAAAATCGGCCGTATGGCAACAGCCCATCTCCTGCGTACAAGGATCAATGAGAGCACAGGACTGAGAAAAACGATGGTGGGGTTGGACAAAAGTACCGTTCACCATTTCTTAAACCTGTCAAAACAAGTTTGCAGTCAACGATGCAGATGGCTGATTCGAAACACATGCGCATACGTGAAGTCAACTTTAGGGAAGAATACCCGTGGAAAACACAAGAGATGTCATCTAACATAAGTCCATTTGGGAAAGCCGGGGCAGTGGATGTGGCTTTTGAAAAGCTACAAATTGTAGCTTCCGAAAATAACAGTGGATGTGACTTTTGAAAAGCTACAAATTGTAGCTTCTGAAAATAACACATGAAAGGGGTTGTGATATTAGCTTTTAAACCATTACCAAACACTTATAAGCCACAGCCACAACCAAATTGGTGATTCTCAAACGAGTACTTGGCATCCAATTCCTAAAAGTCCTGTAAAAAGTCCTACCCATAAACCAACTTGTGCTAGCAAAACCTTAGCACTAGAAGGAGAAACTGCCCACCTCTTCATCTTCATCCTCGTCTATAACATCTTCCTTGTCAGTAAACGTCT
>Ga0307510_10009079_pt1 | contig 11838 bp, 8 predicted proteins | sample 12_EM_MG_FD_207224 | JGI IMG/M metagenome (GOLD analysis project Ga0307510, IMG submission 207224) | Populus trichocarpa ectomycorrhiza microbial communities from riparian zone in the Pacific Northwest, United States - 12_EM | ecosystem: Host-associated > Plants > Roots > Unclassified | place...
GCATCGCCTCGTCTTCGTGCAGTATCTTGCTGGACTGGCCATCGTCCGCGCGTGCCGCGACGAGCGCGCGCTGGGCGCCGAGGCGGGTGCACGCGTGCGGCTCAAGTGGCCTAACGACGTGTACATCAACCTGCCCTCGTCCTCGGGGGCGGGCAGCGAGAGGAAGAAGGTCGGTGGTATATTGGTCAATACGAGCTTTTCGGACGGGGACGTACACCTCATCGTCGGTACGTTTGTGTCATCATGCGTCGCGCATGTTCTTGCGCGGGTTCCTGTCAGAATGCTAACAATTACGCACGCTGGAAAAGGGTGCGGCATCGACGTGTGCACCCCTGCGCCCGTGACGGCGCTTTCCTTGCTCTCCAGGCCGGGAGAGCGACTCGACGTGGAGACGGTGCTGGTGCTCATCCTAGCTGAATTCGAACGTCTGTGGAATGCGTTTGTCTCTGGACAAGGTAGTTGGGCGCCATTCGAGGAGGACTATCTTGACGCGTGGATGCATTCGTACGTATTCTATGTATTGAATCTCTACTGGATTAAAATGACCTTTTCCATCCACTCCACACAGTGACCAACTCGTGACTCTGACGACGGTTGATCCACCCATTCCCGTCCGCATCGTGGGGATAACTCATGACCACGGATTGCTGCGCACGGTCCCCGAACGAACGGGATGGGGCACGAGTGCGCGGCATGGCGCACGCGACGGGTACATCGATCTACAACCCGATGGTAATAGTTTCGATATCATGATGGGACTGATCAAAGCGAAAAAAGGATACTCATAAGTATAGGAAATTACCATTACACTAAAGAATGTGTACGATGAATGACTGAATACATTCAAGGGATCTGTTTAGGGTCCGCCGCTGGATCTTCTTGAGACGCAACTCGAGTCGAGGACATGGGCCCATCGAAAGGAAATAGAGGAAAGCAGGGCACATCACCTCGACATGATGGACGGCCTATCCTGACTCGGAAGAGGCATTGCTGCACTGTCGAACGTTGTCTTCCCGTATTCTTTGACTCTGGGTTCCCATGTGACCGCATCCCGTCACTTGGATATCGATCCATTTCGAGCAGTTCACTGTTAACAAAAGAAGGCATAAAAAAGTCCAAGCTCCTGACACCTTTAACACTGGCAGGAGTTGAATACCTGAGGACGACAAAAATATGCATTGTCCGGGAATCGAACCCGGGGCGGATCGAAGTAGTGGTTGGCAACGATCCAGGTTACCACTACCCCAACAATGCAGTGATGTTACGTTCCCCTGATTTTCCTGGAAGATAGCAAAGTCACGGAATACTCGCTTGGTCTCTTATGTCGTCATTAGGGTCGTCTGTCATGTCACCAGTCACGGATGTGCTTTCTACCTGGCAAATGACCCTCAGCACGTCATGAAATTCGTGGTTCCGATGTGTTGTTGTAGCGGGGCGGGGATTGAAGATACTGTATGAGGTGCATGAACCGGACCGGGAGATCGGATTTCACAGTGTGTAGAATACGAGGGCGTACTTGCTGGTTGAGGACATGTGAAACGGTAGTGCAGGATGGGTGTCGGGCGGCGTCGGCATACTGGTACGCGTTCCGGAATTGACGTTGGAAGCCGACATGAAATAAGACTATGCCATGCATGGTCGGGATAGAAAACGGGTCGCAGAGATGGTGGGCTGGCGAATTGTCGAGAGGACATGCTGTCGTTAAGCGGTTGGAGAGAATGGTCTGGTTGTTTTTGGTTGAAAATGAGAGAGCGACGAGGTTAGGCAAGCGAAGGTAAGCGAAAGCAAGCGAGATATGCCATACCAAAGGGTTCCTTCCTTCTTTAGAGACAACCATTTCACTAGTGTGTGGCTAGGGCGGGATGGTAGAATGTACTGGTATGATATACAGTATGCATGTACGGTCGCAGTTTCTTTGCCAGTGGTCGCGACGGCGAGAAGAAACTTGAAAAGCTGAGTCATGGCACCCTCGGATATTGACCCGTCCGAGTCTGCAGTCTCTTTTGCTCATCGCAAGCTTAACCTCTACCATCGATCATCAGCTCTTACTGTACTATAGTAGTACTTGATCCAATTCGTTCTTATCCAAGTCATGGCAACCCCTAGCGAATTTCTAAACTTTGTTGACGCGAACAAGGATAACTTTATCCGGCGCCTCGCTCGCTCCGTGGAGATCCCGAGGTATCCACTCCTTCGCTCAGCATAGGCGAGTCCTAATCTTAATTCACACAAGCGTGTCCGGAGACCCTGTTCACCGCGATGACGTTTTTCGTATGGCGTCTTTCCTGGAAGCACAGCTGAAACAATACAGTGTCGAAACCCAAACCGTTGATCTTGGTACCCACGTAATGGGGGGTGAAACCTTGAAGCTTCCCCCGCTCGTTTTGGGGAGAATTGGTAACGACAAGTCCAAAAAAACCATACTCATTTACGGCCACTTTGACGTGCAACCAGTCTGTCGTCTCTTTCCCCGGCCTCTGTATATATATTCTTGGTTTCTCCTAGGCACAATTGTCGGATGGCTGGGACTTTCCGCCGTTCCAACTGACCAGAGATGATAAGACTGGTCGTCTCTACGGCCGCGGTTCAACCGATGACAAAGGTCCCATCATTGGCTGGATTAACGTACTCGAAGCACACCATACTCTCAACAAGCCCCTTCCCGTAAATATTCGCTTCTGTTTCGAGGGCATGGAGGAGAGCGGTTCTGAGGGCCTTGACGAATTCATCTTCGCCGAGGTCAAGAAAGGCAAGGACTCCTGGTTCAACGGCGTCGACGCAGTTTGCATTGTTCGCACAACCACCTGTTTCTCTCAACTGCCTATCTCACCACACTCCCTTAGTCTGATAACTACTGGCTCAACACGCGCACCCCCGCGTTGACCTACGGACTCCGCGGCATCTCGTACTACATTCTGACCATCTCCGGTCCAGCCCGCGATCTCCATTCAGGCGTCTTTGGTCGCATGGTGCACGAACCCATGACCGACCTCATCTCCCTCATGAGTAAGCTTGTCGATTCGCAAGGCAACATCCTCATTCCTGGTGTTGACGAGATGGTGCCTCCCCCCGATGACGAGGAAAGGCGCGTATCTTGTTCCACTATTCGGTCGTACCGCCGCCGCCGACCGGCCCTTCCTTCTGATCGTTTCTTGCTCTAGGCAGCTCTACGCGAACCTTGACTACCACATCGACGACGTGGAGGTTTCGGCTGGTGCCAAGATTACGATTTCCGAAGATAAGGCGTCCACGCTGATGGGACGCATGCGTTCTCCTTCGCTCTCTCTCCATGGCATCGAAGGCGCGTTTTACGGCGCTGGGGCCAAAACAGTCATCCCGGCCAAAGTTTCAGGCAAGTTCAGCATCCGTCTCGTTCCCCCTCAGACACCGGAAAATGTTGATCCACTGGTGATCAAATACCTGTACGACGAGTTCGCAAAGCTTGGGAGCAAGAACGCCATCAGCGTGGAGAATACGCACGGAGGAAAACCCTGGGTGGAGAACTACAAGCACTGGAACTACGAGGCCGCGCATCGTGCGACAGAGGTAATTTTGACTGCAACTCAAATGTCAAATTTATCCCCATTTGTCCCCTGACTAGGCCGTGTACAAGAAAGCACCTGACTATATGCGCGAGGGCGGCTCGATTCCTGTGACACTTACGTTTGCAGAGGCTCTTGGTGTGAACGTATTACTACTCCCCATGGGCCGCGGAGATGACGGCGCACAGTACGTGTCCGCTTTTCTCCCTCATCGAAGTTAACTGACTTGCTGTACGTGACGCAGCTCGACGAACGAGAAGCTAGACATATCCAACTTCATCGAAGGGGTACGTAATAATTCGTCTTTCATATTAATTTTTGTTTCTGGACATGGGTGTTAAAGCTATTTTTGGCTTTCTAGACGAAGCTTCTTGGAAGCTACCTCTACGAAGTGGCCGCGGGAACGAAGGGCTGAGCATCGCGTCCTCGTACAACCAGTGGGGTTACTGCGCGAGACAGACTAAGCGGTGTGACGAGACATGACAGATGTACCAAATCGCGTGGGATGTACTAAGTTACCAGATCATGTGCAAATTACTACGATTGCAACCGGAATTGAAACTGAATTTATCACCCCTGCGGTTACCATTGCTCTCGTCAACTACGGCCACAAGGCTGTCATATCTCGGGCTCCACGCAGTAAGTCTTAAATCCACTCAGCTTGAATTGCACGACGTACATGGAGAAATACCAACGAAGTGACTGATACAGTACTGAAATGTGCACAAGTCGGGAGTTCTAAAGTTCCTCGCTTCGATAATCGATCGGATTTCTGGGGTCAGGATCTTCAGGTTTCAGTGGGCTAGCGGTATTCTGTGCTCGCTAGCGAGGATCATCAATACCTGATCACTATCACCGCTAGCTTACCCCCCACAGTAACTTTCTTGCAATTATTGTCGGTGATCAACCATAATGCACAACCAAAATATGATAATAGTTACAAGGAAATGTAAGATATTCGAATTCTGTACGTGTTTAGGCCATCGACTACTATACTGTATGCCGCCACAACAGCTACTGATGACGATAGATAATTATCTTAAGTGAGTGTGGACAGGCCAAAGTAACAAAGCATGTGCAGGCAAGATTCGCACGGTGCAACGAAGTCCGCCAGAATAAAAGGTGCATTGGAGGAGTTTGCGGTGGAGAGTTGTCCACACCAGCGGACTTTTTGGTATGAGTGCTTGACTGAGATTGACGCGCGCAGTGGGGGCCTGGGCAAAAGCAGAAGACACCTTCAAGTTACAAGGTATCCGATCCCTCTATAGCCGCTGAGCCTGGTGACCCCGATTTCGGCCATGACTTGGTGTTTGCCCCAGAACAACATAAGCAACGAGTGAACATGCCGGATTGTCAATGAAATCCACACTGGTGACTGGTGATCGGTGGTGGTCCGCCCAGGTGCGTACTAAGATCGGAGTTTTGGCAACGTGTAAGCATTTTCCAGGGCTAGTCGAGATGCGCTGGTCTCGAGCCTGTTCATTATCCTTTCTGGAAGCCTCTCCGATTTGGCGTTATTTTCTACTCAACAGCACCCGATATTCTTCACCAGTTGCTTCAAGGTGTTGTGAAACACATCATCACATAGTAATAAGGTTTGAGCGTCTTTGGGCCAGTGGAGATCGATGCACGATGCCGATCCTTACTGTAGCGTAGGTGGTTAGTCCACGCTTGTGAGTTCGAAATTAGTCGAAATTAGTGAGGAGAGGAGTAAGGATAGCATGCGCTGCAGCCCCGGATCTGGAATCGGAATTGAGCACATTCGGCCACGTGACGCCCTGCAGTATCGTTGTCACACGATCGACACCTATCCCAACACAGTCAAGTCCCTCTTCGTTGCACCCCAATCCTTATGGCCTTATGGCCGAAGACATGCGGATCGCCCAAGACACGTCGGCCGACGCCACAAACGCGCGCCACCTCAAAAATCCCGTTGGTCCATGTTGCACACGTCGAGCACAGCCCATCGCAGGTCTACTAGACACATCTATGTTGGAAGGAATTTTACTGTATAGGGAACCTATCAAGCCCTCGTTCGTATGCTCCTTTGACTTCCTGCTGTCCATTTCACACTTTCCCCTTTTACTTTAGCACATTTCCCCCTCGTCATCGTCGCCCATGCAACCGCATTCACCTTGGCTCTCCCGTTTTTCCCCTTAACTCACCTCGCGCATAGAGTACTTGTCTTTACTCGCGTATATAAACCCTCTCACCTGGCCTCACAAAGAAGAGGGCAATAGAGGCAATCAAGCCCCGCTTTATCCATCTCTGATCTCAGACCATCCCGAACTCACACATGTGGCTAACTGCCTATGCTACAAAAGGGAAAGATAAAATGGCTCAATTACATGGATTGCCCTCCTTGGGATGAGGTCAGGCAGGAGAGTTTATATAGTGAGTAAAGACAAGTACTCTACATGCAAGGTGAGTAGTGGGGAAAAGGAGGGTAAAACAGGAGCGCGAGGGCGAATGTGGTCTTGGCAGCAATGGACTAGCATGGCGACGATGGCAAGGGGATGCGGCGCCCGACATAAACTAACTTGTAGTCAAGTGCACGAGGATGGGTGCGTAGCCGGCGGGGGTGTAGGAGGTGCTAGGCAGCGGGCACGTCGTGCACGAAGGACATCATGTCCTCAATTCTGCTACAGTGCGTGCATACCCTACACTTACCTTCGAATCTTGGACTCATAATGTCACGCAGCTCACGCTCTTTACCAAGGCATCGCAGCTTTCTCGTGTTTCAGGCCAGGGGGACAAAAATATGTGTCGTGTCCTCCTTGAGCTCATGGTCGGTCTCTCCCTTCCCGGTGGCCCGGTGGCCCAGGTTCCATGACATACGACTGATATGCTGCGCCGCCAAGATTGTCTCAAACTGTTCCATGATGACAAGACGGTCTTTGTCGACCCTGACACACGAAAAGAGTTCCGCATTCCAAAGTTCCACAATTTGCTTCACTCATTCTTCCTTTTCGGCACCACTATAACACAGAACAGACGGAGCGTCTTCACATCGGTTTTCACCAAGGACGCATGTGGTGCGACAACCACAAGGGCGAATACCTACAGATGGCCACATAGTTAAAGCGTCGTGAGAAGACCTCCATCGCAGCTTCCCTCACCTCAGAGTGGCCGAGCACAATTCAGTGGAAAATATTGGACACTTACGACTCTGATTTCAGATACCATTTTATTATCCTCGTTAGCGTTCTTTTATCCCGACGTTACCTCACTTCTACTCCCTTCAGCATGGGAGATTTTCTTGATGAACACAGCACCCCCGTTGCAGATCCAGTTCGGTGAATCTCAAGGGATCTCCCTCGCTATCGCCACTAAACCATCCATCTACATCAGTCAGTCGGACGAAAGCGGCACCACATCAGCAAAACGCAATTTGGCTTTTCATGTCTGATTCAAACGTTGCGAAGACGTGATTAGACCCTTGTGGTTAAGGAGGTCATATGGTGGCTCTTCTGATATTTGGTCTCATTTTGGCCCCCCCCCCCAAAAATAAATAAAAGGTACTTTGATTTTTCACCCAGGTGTGATAAGACTGTGCTAAGGTGATTCTCGTCTTGCCTTGTCTTAACTTTTTGCCGAGGCATGTTAGGGCATGAAAAGCACTTTCCTGATGCACGCGAAGCGTTTCTCAAACTCGCAGCATCATGGCGGTAATAACCCATTCCCCGGCGTGCTGATAGGGGTGCAATATGGGGGCGCTCCGATGTATCCGCGATCTAAGGGAGGTTGGGGCTCAGCGCTCAGGGTGTGGTCGCAGTCACGCCTAGGAAACGAATTTCGGCGCGTTCCAGTGATTGTTCAAAAATTTGGCTCCAGATAGGCTTCCATGCTGGCGTGCCGAGAGACTTCGGCTAACACCGCGGTCGAAGCGATGCGTCTGCCGCGTGCCAGTGGTTACGGTCGTGGGGTTCGGGATTCGAGAGCTCGACGAGCGTTTCAAGGAAGTTCGTTTCCCGATTCTGGCGGGCCCGTACGTCAGCGCGTCAGCGCGTGCCCACCTGGAAAGAATTTTTGCTGTGCCCCTTGCCCATGACGCGATAGGCGGTGTCCCTAGCAATGTGCCTAAGTTATTCAGTGGCCATCCTATATGGAAGCCGCCTAAGCTGATAAATGCGGATGAGGCCTCGATAGCTGGGCGCGACAAATTGAGGTCACGAGCATCCCATCACGAGGGGCGGGGGATTCATGGCGTTTGTCGAGATGAAGCCCGCGGTCATCCTTCTTCTACGTCGGGGACACATGTGCCCGTGGAACCTTCTGAAAGTGTCACGAATAAACCTTCTGATAATCTAGTGTCTTGGACCCAAGCGCATTCATGGGTGATACCACATGTACGGAGGAACCGAGGTACTAGTAGGACAACCGACAATTTCTGCAAATAGGTGGGTGAGACTGTCGGGGCCAATTTTGCAAACGAATTGATGACCTCGTCCCCCAATTGCTCCCGAAATCGCCCTGAGTCTTCGAGTACGGCAGGCAAATTACCATATAATCATGTCGTGATGTGAAGAGGCGGTGTAATTCCAAGGAAACTGTGCTACCAAATGCTCATAGGCGGGCGCTAGCCAAAAGAGATGCGTGATACCAATGTGGCGTGATATTTACTGCTACTAGTTTGTTCCTGGGACGAAGGCATTCGGTGTCGTGGTTGAGAGGAGAGGGAGATCCCTGTCCCTGAGCTGCCAGGTCGGTGGACGAATCCAGCGTCGAGGTGTGGTGATCTGCTGAGAGTAGGATCTGATGGTGGGTGTTCTATTCAGTTGTTGGTTCAGTTGGAGGTACAGTAGGGTCAAACATGGCCGTTGACACGGTTCATACAGTTGACAAAATGGGAAGGATGCGTGGGTAGCGTGTAACCTTGGTCGGATGGATTCGGAGGTGGGTACCTGATCTGATCACTAACTGACCCAAAAAAGACATGGCTGAGACTAGCCGAGACTCCGACTTGATGCTTTCTTCAACTTTTATCCCAGATGGAACGCCGGCAACAGCAATTGAATAACGTTGACCCCGACTTATCATGATGGCTTGAACGATCACATCGGTGAAGGTTATCTATCATCCAGAGACAAATATACAGTAGAGATAATCTTGGGTGTGATCGGGGGTCCGACTCTGAGTCCCGCTCTACTACCTCCGTCGTCTATCATCCAGGCATGCGCCCTAGGCTGAAGTTGGCTAAGGGTGAATGATATTAAAGTCGGTTGGGTGCGATATGGTACCATGCCCTCCCGACTCCTCTTCTCTGGTCATTTCTCATGGCTACCTCGATCGAGTCCGGACGCTCAGCCTCTCCTTCCCCTAACAAGGAGACCACTTCAGATATCATCCCGAGCTTGCGTGGGGATGATCTAGAGCAGAACCGGGCTGCGCACTCGAAAGTCCTCGAAAGAGCGACTCTCAAGATAGATTTCTATCTCATTCCCATTGTTGGCATGTTCTGTGTGTCCTTTCTGCGACTCGTCTCACCTTCTACCGCTAAGTGCTCGTCTCTCGTACAGACCTCTTGGCATTCTTGGTGAGCTCACTGCTGCTGCACCTCTGGAGGCTTCATCAATAACCAAACCCTTGCAGGATAGATCGTACGTCTCTCTGCAGTGATCCATCTATCTTTCTGACCAAGCCCAAAAGGAATATCGGTAATGCTCGGGTAGCCGGACTCACGAGAAGCCTCGATATGACGCCAAAACAGTTCTCAACTGCATTGTCTATCACTTAGTAGAAAATATCCACCTCCCCTGGTGTTTCTTGACTGACTACCAAAAAGTGTCCCGTACGTTCTTATGGAACTTCCCATGAACTTAATCATGAAGCGCCTCGGTGCCAATGTGACCCTTCCCATTATGGTCGTCCTCTGGGGAGTAGTCTGTGCATGTCAGGGTAGGCACTTTCCGCTGGTGCCGCCCTCCTTATCAGCACTCACCGCCCAGAATAGGCGCTGTACATTCCTATCACGGACTTCTCGTGTGCCGATTCTTCCTCGGCGCCCTTGAAGGTATTATCCACTTGCATGGATTCTCCCCAATACTGATACCGTGCTTCCTCAGGTGGCCTTTTCCCTGGTATCGTTCTCCTCCTCACCAGCTTTTACAAACGCCATGCCATGCAGCTCCGCTTCGCCATGATGTTCAGCGTCACCTCTCTCGCTGGCGCCTTCTCTGGCCTTCTGGCCTTCGGCATCCAGCATCTAGATGGCAAGCATGGAATCGCTGGCTGGCAATGGATCTTTATTGTCGTTCGTATCCTTTTCATTTCGTCGTATATTACATATCATCAGGACCTTCACTCAGGAGGGAGTCATCACCATTGCCTTTGGACTTTTTGCTTGGTATTTCGTCCCCACTTCACCTAGAGACATCAAACTTCTCACCGAAGAGGAGCGCGAGGCATATTGCCGAGACCTTGCGGATGATTGGAGTGGTGACGCTGACACCGACGGCAAACATCAGGAGGTATTCAGTTGGAGTGAAGTCGCCAGCGCGTTCACGGATGCACCCCACGTTCTCATGCTCGCAGTTCCCTTGTTCTTCAATGGCTTAACGGTGAGCTAGCTCCGCATCCTCCCGCGCAAAGAATCATGAATACGAATCCTGTATTTCTCAGCTCTACGGCCTTGCTAACTTGTATTGACTCTCAGCTTCCTTCCCAATTCATCGCATGAACTGACTTTTATGCTGTAGTACACCCACCATCGTTTCCGCGCTCGGACATTCTCCTAGCCGCACACAGCTACTAACGGTACGCTTATTTAATCTGCCAAGGGGCTACATGGCGTTCAAACGTCATTACTAGGTACCTCCGTTTGCTTGCTCCTTCGTTTTCAGCATTGTTTGTGCCTATTTCTGCGATAAGTACAAAAGCCGTGGGGTGATGGCTATAATCTGTCCGCTTTTGGCTGCGATAGGTTTCTCCATGTTCCTCGGTGCGCTGTTCCGTTCGATCTTCCATTTTCGATCTCTGAAGCGACGGTTACTTGCTCACGTATCCAGGCTCCAAAAAGAAAAATACAGACTACGGCGCGCTGTTTTTAGAGATCGTAGGCGTTTATGGCGGCGCTCCCTGCATCTCCACATGGCTAGCGAATAACGTACAACCGCATTACCGCCGCGCGACAGCGGTTGCCATCGCCTTCGTGGCGACTAACATCGGCGGGATCGTGTCCCCCTGGTTCTTCACTGACCCGCCGCGGTTCCACAAGGCGACCTCTATCAACCTGGCTGTCTCACTTGGAATGGCCGCTTCATCCGCGGGTATCATGGTCTACTTACGCGTCTGCAATGCGAAAAAGCGCAAGCAAGTGGAGAATTACCTACAGACACACGGGCAGGGCCTTGGACGGGGGGAGTGGGACTCCCCTGAAGAGCGGAAACGGCTTGGAGATCGTCATCCCCGATTCGAGTTTACACTGTAAAATGTCTCACTCGGTGAATTTTATGTCATTAGTTATGATCTAGCTGCTGTACAAATATCCACAAGCTTCAGCTCCGTGCGAACGGCATGGCCCGATCACCTTACTTGGCCACTAGCCTACGGCACTGCACTTCAGCCTGTACAGATATCGTCTATGTCTCAGAACATGGTGAACCGTCATATCATATATCCAATGAAGTGTCCTCGGGGCTTTTCAATTACATATGGCCTCCCAACGTAGCATTAATGAATATGCGGACGCTTCTCGGGACTCTGGCGCACATATCATGCTGTGGCAACAGCGGGCCGAATACATCTAGAATGATGAGTTCGCGGGAGAAGCTATTTGCATGTGGTGCTCTGGCTTCCCAGAACGTGTGACTGCAGACAAGGGGTGCGTGACGACGGGCTCCTAGAGTTCTCTCGCGGGAATCACGGACATCTACACAGCCCGGACGAAGCAAAACAAAAGACGCGAGAACCAAAAAAAGAAAAGGACAGCATGCCACGTGTGAACGGGTATTTGGGAGGGCGAAGTGGTATCCGGGGGTCCGGATGTCCGGCGGCGATGGGGAAGCTTAGAATCGAATGAGCCCGCAGGTAGGACGACAGGGCAACCATCGCGCTGGGAGACACTGAGTACATGGGCGTTCCGAGTGGAATTCCTACTTACGAGAGAAGCGCGGGCTCGAGATATCACCATTCTTGCCAAACCCCCTGTAACCTGTGATTGATGTGATTGATGATTTTCCCCACAGTCACTCGAGTTCATACAGTTCACGACGCATGGCAAGCCACGTCGATGGAAGGACGTAAAGGGATGAGCTGGCGCAACTTAAAAAGTAGGCGCTGGAATTGACCACGAGGC
>Ga0307510_10009080_pt1 | contig 11837 bp, 16 predicted proteins | sample 12_EM_MG_FD_207224 | JGI IMG/M metagenome (GOLD analysis project Ga0307510, IMG submission 207224) | Populus trichocarpa ectomycorrhiza microbial communities from riparian zone in the Pacific Northwest, United States - 12_EM | ecosystem: Host-associated > Plants > Roots > Unclassified | place...
AGACACATCCAAGGTTAAAAGAGGGAAAGGAGAGACGGAGGGAGATGGCGGAAATGCAGAACCAGAAGATTAAACTCCAGGGGGATTACCAGACAGCCCGCATCGTGTACACAAATGGGCTATGTGCATGCAGTCTTTGGGTTTTGAGGACCATAAGGGATGACTGGAGCCTGTATGGGACTCGAGTCTGCCAAAACAACCTTGACGAATCCTTGCCCATGTGCATCAGAAGGCACCTGCAGCGACACCGAAAATGCGGGTGAGGTTGAGGCCGAGTGTGAGGCCTCTGGGGTACTGGGGGGTGAGGAGCGGTATGCAGGAATGGATGGACTTAGGATCGACGGACTCAGGATGACCAGAGCATCCTTGGGCACCAGAACATGTGTCTGCCAAAACAACTTTGACGAATCCTGGCCCATGTGCATCGGAAGGCGCCTGCAGCGATACTGAAGATGCAGGTGAGGTTGAGGCCGAGTGTGAGGCCTCTGGTGTACTGGGGGTGAGGAGCGGTATGCAGGAATGGATGGACTTGGGATCAATGGACTCGGGATGACTGGAGCATCCTTGGGCACCAGAACATGTGTGGGACTCAAGTCTGCTGAAAACAACTTTGACGAATCCTGGCCCATGTGCATCGGAAGGTGCCTGCAGCAATACCGAAGATGCGGGTGAGGTTGAGGCCAAGTGTGAGGCCTCTGGGGTACTAGGGGGCAAGGAGCAGTATACAGGAATGGATGGACTCAGGATCGATGGACTCGGGATGACCGGAGCATCCTTGGGTACTGGAACATGTGTGGGACTTGAGTCTGCTGAAACAACTTTGACGAATCCTAGCCCATGTGCATCGGAAGGCACCTGCAGCGATACCGAAGATGCGGGTGAGGTTGAGGCCAAGTGTGAGGCCTCTGGCATACCAGGGGCAAGGAGCGGTATGCAGGAATGGATGGACTTGGGATCGACGGACTTGGGATGACCGGAGCATCCTTAGGCACCAGCAGGTGGGGTATGAGGAAGTAGAGCTTGCATTACTTGAACTCTGGTGTGTGAATGGCGCTGGCACCGGTTGAGGGAGGATGTCAGCACCAACTCCTGCAGTGCTTGCAAACATCCTATCAGACAAAATTGTTAGGTCATTACTGACATTGAAATGACAAGACTGGGCTCACTGACACCCCCACATCAACACCATCCTGGGACCTCAGTACAATCCAGCATGCACTTGTCTTTCCTGTATTTGTATCAGTGATCTCGGATATGTGTGTTCCTTCAGATGAGTAATTTTGGGGGGGAAGATGTCACTCCTGAGTCCTCAGAGCCTCAGAGGGGGTGGGTGTAGTAGGGACCTTGTCAGATGGGGCTGTCATCATATAAGTAACGGCACTGTTTTGTGATGTATTGCAAGACCGTTTCATCAAATGGGCAGAGGTGGTAGGGGTGCACGCACTTCTGTTCCAAAGCAGGTGGGGTGGAGACATACCAGACAAGTTGTCAAGCATTCCAGCCAAGTCTCCAGCCCGTTCATCTAATACAGCATGTTGATACGGGTCGTGGATCACGCTGTTGTGAGTGTTCTTGGGACTTGCACCTACCTCGCCTGTCTGTCCTTCGAGATCAAACGCGCAGACACCAGCCCGAGTCATCCCCAAAAAGGATAGGGGGGGGTCTGTAAGAGATGGTCAGTGAAGTCAAAGATCGAACGACCCATACATGGGACTGAAAACACCTACTGTATACATTGGCATCTGAGACAGAGGACTGGCACAGACAGCGTCAATGTGGATTGCAAGGAAGGCCTTGAGGAGCTGGGCACTTGAGCAGAGTGCTGACAGCTGTATGTGCAAACAAGATGGAAAAATGTGTGTGTGGATCATGAGGCAGAGGTGAGAGATGGTGAAGACGATGACAATGCAGTTGAAGAAGCGGGGATGAACATGATGGAGACGACATGATGGGTCAAGAGGTGGAGGTGAGACGTAGCCAAGACGACGCGATGCGGTGGGCGAATGCTTGCAGTCAACCTGATGCAGTGACTTCTTCCACTGTACTTTAATGGAGGCCACTTGAGCAACTTTGGATTGGCCTTTCAGGGTCAACAAAGTAGGAATGGAAGTGATGAGTGTCAACACCACCATGATTGGTTGGTACTGTAGCTGACTCAGCTTCAGCCACTGTCCGAACCATGAATGCGTACCCCAAGCCACCATATGCTTCATGTATGTCGATGCACACTCTGAGTCTGGTTCAGGTCATGCCACTAACACCCCACATGTTCGATGGTTGTATCCTAGCGGAAATGCAGGCTTGGCAAGAGTGATGTCTTTGAATGCAATCCCAATACTGCAGTTGTACACTTCACTGACATTCACTCATTGTTCTAACCTTTCCTGTTGTCTTTCCCTTTCGTCTCTCTGATGTGATCTCTTAGACTTGGGAACGCGGTAGTTGGGTTGAGATTATTGCCAATGGTCAGGATTCAGCGAACCACACTGTCTTGGGTAGCTTTCATAGATGAGAAACGATTGTAAGTTCTTTCCTCTCCCCTTTACCATTACCCTTATCTCAACTCTAGAATCGGTGACTCAGGCCAAAAATGTGCTCCACTTGAACCCTAAAAATGCAGTCTTTGATGCCAAACATCTCATATGCTCCTTGTCTGGCTTTTTTTTTTTTCCATCCACCTGCTTCCTCCCTCCCACACATGATCTCTCGAGATGCAGATCTAAGTGCGAAGCCTTCTGAGTCTGGACTCGTCAGCACAAATCGGTCGCACAATGTCAATTGTCCAAGCCTGTGATCCATCCTCTTGGACTCCGAGTTGCACAAACCACAGACGTCGTTGCCAATGATGCAAATTTATTGGTTTGTGTGTGTGTGGACAAGAAAGAGAGATGGTTCCATCGGTTCCATAACACCCCCAATTTGTCTGCAACTTGTGGTCAATTTACTTACTTTTTTTCTTTTTCTTTCTTGGTGGTGGCGAATTTGGCACGTGCCCTGAGAGCGCAGCTGTCCAAATTTCACACATCCCCTGGAAGGCCCCAATCGCCGCAGCCCATAAGACATATCACCTTACAATATTGTGAGTATGCCGGTTGTCTTTGCATACACTAGGCTAACGACCCCACTCTTTCTCTTATTTTTTCAGGTTTCGACCACCACAATGACAGCCACTGTATGCTGCTTTGCATTCTAGCTTGTCTCCTGCAGACAGCAGTTGTTTAACAAGCCGATTCCTAGGTGGCAAGAGCGGGAGGGTGATCCACAGGCACTGGCAGCACTTTGAGGAGGGGGGCGGTGGCATGGAGCTCCGGCAGTATTGTTGAGCCAGATGGTATGGTGTTTCCATTCCCCCCTTGTGTGGGTCCATTATTGATCTGTTTTCTAGTGGTGTCTTTGCCGTGCACTAGTATTCAGTGGCATGTGGAGCAAGACGACAGCCTGCCAGTTATAGTTTAACTATTTGTACCACAATGATCCAGCAATTCAACTGTCTTCATAACATTCTGTCCAAACACTAGTTGATGGAAACTAACCGAAAAATTTCTAGCCTCCGTCAATATTTATGCATAGCAAGTTCCCAAAATCCTGCTTCCTCACCTCTCTTGCTTGCCTTTCCTTTCTGCTTACATCACCTTCCCCCCCTCTGGCATGGCTACGTCTTCCCCCAACATGGACAGTGAACCTTTTGTGTCCTCTGAAACACACAGAGGTGAAACCAAGGTCTCTGACAATTTTATAAATGACATCCGTGACACTGTTGAGCTTTTTGTGACGACACTCAGTAAAATTGCCAAGCATCATAAACGGTATGTTGGTTTTTAACTATGCTACTCCCCTGACCTCATGTAGTGATATTTAATGCAGTTCTGAAGAATACGTGCGGTTACTTGGTGGCCTCGGAGGCTTTAGGAGGGTCACACAGGGTTCTACAACACCATTTGGAGCCTTCTGTTCCAAGAAGCTTGCGGAAATGAACTCTGGTGCATTTTTTTTCATGCAATACTGTTGCTTCAATGTCGCTAAATTATATTCCCCTCAGAAAAAGATATAGGTGATAAGATGACTCTTCCAGAATTTTTGAAGTCATATTCCAAGGATGAAGTGCTGAAAGCAGAATATGGCGCATGTAATAAGAAGGAACTCCTTGCCAAGTTTCTCAAAACCAAGGAAGTGAAAGAGATTGGGGTGATGAGGGCCTTGAATATTTCTATTTCTAAGGTAGTGACTGTGAAATTGGAAGGTATCATGACTGGTATACATTCATGTTCATATCACTTTCTTGACACATTTCTTACCCCTTTCTAGTGCCAAGACCTCAACCATACATATGGCACAGAGATCGCTTTGTTTTTTGGTCATGGCAATATCTCTCACACTTATACTCCGGGTGCATATGTCATGGAAGGTGTGGGTAAATGGTTGGAGCATGCACAAATTGGGCACAACACCGCAAAAAACATTGCCATACAACTTGAGGGATTTGTGACATCTGGTTGTGCTGAACAATTTGAGGAAACCCAGAAACCCAAGGAAAGTAAGTACCACATTCCTATTGCTTGCCACAGCACATAACTCAATGCAGCAGGTGCAAGAACTACACAGTGGAGGACACAAACTGATTGTTGGCTAAGGATACAAAATGGTCTTGGTGTGTCTGTTTATGACGTCTTTGGAGTGTATCGTAACATTCCGCTCCAGTGAAAATCCTCAAAGAAAAGGGCCTCTCTCATACCACCCCAAAGATAAATTATGCTCATTACGAACAGAAAATTGTTGAGCTATTTGGGGTGGCCGTTGATGGTTGGCCCTTGGGCGGCAAGGTCTGCAACCCTGGTGAACTTGGCTGCAAGGACGCTGCAATGCTCAGGGATGCTCTGGAACATAGGGTATGTAAGTGGATTACACTTACACCAGAGGAGGTATGTGCCTGGAAGATCTACAACTGGCAATCCAATGGTGGTCAACAGGTCAGGCCACCTCTGGAGGAGCAGCCTCATGACACGGTTTTGACTTGAAGTGGAAGTGATGATGTTGATGTTGGTATGGATAAGGGCACCACCTGAGTTATCAGCAGTATTGGAGGTGATCGCGCTGTAATCTGGCCTTTCAGCATGGCCCTTGCTAGCCAGTTAGTATACCACTTATTGCAGATTCTTATTACATATATAAATGTTTGGTGCATCAAGTAAAGGGTATCCTTGTCATGCCCCAAAGAGGAAGAATCACATGCAAGTCTGCAGGGTGCTGTAGTGAGCAGCATGCAGCAAGCAGAACCAAACCTGATAACTACATGGTATGTGATGGGGTGTGAACATGTGAACAATTGAGTTATTGAGGAAAGATGACATACTTCATGGCAAGCATGGCATGTACAAGGAACTTGAGCTTGCCTATGCTGATACCACCTGCAGTCTGGTGCTCGTCCACCTGGATCGCATTGAGGTTATAGCTCAAGAATCTGCGGACATTGTCAAAGATACAATACTTTGGCTCAAGGAAGTCAACCCAAGAGAGAAGATTCAGAATCAAGTTGCTCTTGATGTCGTTCACCTTCTGGAACATGTTTAGCTGGGAATGAGGCTGACTGACAGCTTCCACTTGTATGTCAGAGGGCAAGATCAACAAGATGAACATGCACCATGGGAAACCAGCTGCAATCACATTGATATCACCCAGTTGTGGTGGAGGGGGTGATCTGAAGTTGTTGTAGATATTTTTCGGCCCTTTGTCCTCCTAAAGTACACCACAACATGACTTGATAGCATATCATTCAGGCACTGGTTCAGTGCTCAAAAGTGTGATGGATGATTGCTTCTTTGAGCTCCACTGAGCCAGCTCATCACTCCTCCAGTGAGCTTGTAGATAGAGCCTGAAGTTAACTTGTGATTGCCTCGATCATTTGCCCAGTCAGCATCAACATAACTAGTCAGTGTAAATCGATTTCAGGTGATGAGAGTTTTGTAAGATGCTTGTTGGTGAGCACAGGGATGCTGATGCGCTGATTGGGTGGACATTAGATTTGCCATAATGCTCAAGGATCTCAGGTCTCATAATCTGTCTTTCAAGACTGACTGACTGCAGTGAGAACCACACTTTGTGCATTTCAGATCTCACACAGATCTGAATCTCCAACACTTCCATCGCCACAACAAGCTTTAGTGATGCATGCAAAGTTGTTGTTATGAATAGCCACCAATAATGCCATGCTCCTTCTCTACTAGTTTTATAGCTGTAGGACACCACTTTGTGCATGACTGGTTGGCATCACAATCACGTTCATACATTGAACATCATTATTCACATTGCCTTCACGTTATTAATGCAATGGAGGGATTTTGGTGGTCCTTATTTATATGCATTTCACTGAAAGGACTATTCCATATGTAAAGATTTGCTTTGCATAGTAAACTCAATAGCAATGGGATGTGGTGGCAATGTGGTGGTCCAGACTGTTTTTCATAGTCCAACAGCGAGCCTCCAGCGCATGGTGAACTGGTAAAGTCTGGCGGTGCAAATGAAGCAAGAGCTTCTTCTCAATTGATCACAGCTCAGCCTATCACAAGGTTCAATTTGGCCTTGGAAATGATGACAAGTTGTGCAATGTTGGGCTCCATGCCCTCTACCTTCGTGTTGTGTAGTTGGAAGTTTGCATCACGTAATATTGTTTGTTTAATTCACCTCATTGTCGCACGCTTGTACTTACACTGACCATGCCTCCCCATGGTTTTCATGCTGGTAAAAAAACCACGTCCTCGACTGCAAGAATCTTTAATGGCCTACGATTCGGCAAAGCGGCCGACAAGATGAAGGTTGTGAAGGCTTCACATATCCATGAGGAAAGGAAGCAGCTTGAAGAAAAGAAGCGTCGTAAGTCTCAACAACTCTTTTGTAGAACATATATTGTTGATTTATTCACAACAGATCTGTCTACACACATGTGCCAAAAAATTGCAGAGGTGGGTATGGCAGCAAACCAGGAACCAGGTGCAATTGACTGGGAGATTATTCCCGATGCTTTCAGTCACGAAGACCCAATGGACATAGACCCACAGTTGGATGAGTGGGAGGATATCTGTGAGGAAAACATGGGTCCTGAAGGGGAGGCAGTTGCAAGATTGCAAATGATTATATCATGCACCTTTCCCCCCTCTCTTTCCGTCATAAGTATAACTGTGATTGCACTGTAGGGCCTTTAGTGGCGGCACAAAAAGCTTGTATCAAGCATGTTCACGACTTGTGCACCACTGTGCTGTGGAGAGTATGTGGACTGCTGTTTTGCCACTACTTGTTGACCCATATCTCAAATGGAAGTACAACAGTGCCATCTCCTGTCCTGAGATCGACTCTGACATCATTTGGTCAATACCTGTGTTGGGACTTGAAGGTTTCTATCATGATTAAGTCCTGACCTTCTGTCACTGATCAAATCCTAGTTGGTAGGTCACCCACTGCAATGGTGCGGCAGCGCAAAGCCAAGAATCCCAACATCATACTTATGAACATCGGCCTCATCACTGGGACCCCAGTCCACCCCAAACTTGCCTTTTCTGTCAACCTACTCGAATTCTTCTACTACCTTCGCCACCAACAGCTGGGCATTGGCGTTCAAGGCTTCGTCAAGGCTACGTGTACCTTCCAGCAGGTACACCTTTCTCTGTCTATTCATCTCCAAATGACTAAGCACTTCGTACTGCTAGGTCAAGTATAGTCATTCCATGGAGCAACTTTTTTCACAAGCATTTGACATATTCTCCGACATGCAGCGCAGACTACAAAAGAGGGTTGATGCTACACTTGGGCATGATGGCCCTCAATGGAGAATGAGGAATGGCTGCCCTGCATGCGGATTCGAGGTCAGTTCTCTACTGTCCGACATGTTTCAGAGCGCTCATTCCCTTTCAGCAACCAGGTGAAGATGCCTTAAACCCTGCACGGATGCATGCCATTGATGGCTGCAACTCTCAAAAGCGTGACAAGACGGCAGGGATGTACAACAAGTGCACCTTTGATAGCAAATGCTCCCTCCCCTACGGCTTCGTGGATGGTTTCAAGGATGAGGTGGGGTCACACACCGCTGCACAGAAGGCAGACCAGACTTTCCTGAATCATGTGGAGTCCGAAGACAGCGTCACGCTCCCGCAGGGTGAGGGGGATGACCACTGTGGCAGCAACTGGAAGGCCGCGACTTCAAAGGAGCTTCCGCCAGCTACGAAGGAGGTCTTTGAGCAGACAGGTGTCTTCGCCTGCCTGTGTTGGCATGGGATTGTCGAGTTTTTGATGGAGTTTGTACAGTCAGGTGAAAAGTATGTGTTCGTTTGTTCCTTCTCTTTCTTGTACTGACTGTTATTATCCAGGGCCAAGTATGCCCTTGCCGCGGTTGCAACCATCTTGAAGGTGTTCAGGAAGGATCAAGGCATCAGTTATGACATCAACTGTGTCCTTGATGTCACTCTCTGCAACAGTTCACTGAGAGAGGAAGTGGCCAAGAATCGCCTTCAATTGGTCGTTGACGCCTTCCACTGCTGGGCCCACAAGTGTTCCTGTCAACTGAAATACCACCCATTATACCAAGATGGCTTTGGGCTTGAAGACCTCTCGACTTGTGAGAGGTTCTTCTCAAACCTCAATGGAACTGCATGGAACATTTGGCACTCATCCAGCTATTGCTGGATGCAGTCAATCAATCTACATGTTCAGCAGGTAAATGAGGATCGATACGTGTCACTTGGTATATATATCCTAGCATCTTGTACCACACCACTGATGCTGCCTGTTCTACAGGGAATTTTTTACTACAAAACTACAAGCAGGCTCTTGATACTCTAGAAAATCTCCGCTGAGAACTACACATTTTCAAGACATCCACAAAATTTTCTGCCAAGGACTTCCTTTGCTGGCGCGAAGAGGAGACAGCATTCCTCTCTGTTGCAAAGCGGAAAGTGCCCGATGTGCTTGCAATGAAGGTATCGTATGTGGAGGCCATGGAAAATCTCTTTGATATTCAGTAAGGCGTTCAATTTCCACCTTGTTACGCAATCTCATTTTCTGCCTTAGAAAGTGGTACAACTGTGCCAGAGATAAGATGGTTAGACTTGGCCCCTTGAACCTTACCAAGCATGAGTTTGCATCAGGCATTGCCCACTGGGCTGTGAAGCAAAGCGAGCATGAAGCAATAAACAGGGAGCTGCAGAACATTTCTGGGCAGATAGACCGTGCGACAGATTTTGTTGATACTCTTGAGCAGCAGCTGTGCATCGGGACGCGGTGGCAACGGGACGATGCCAAGTATGTGAAAATGCGTGAGTATATCAGCAACAGAAAGTTCGTCCGCGTCGTTGAGGAACTTCAGGGGCTTGTTGTGAGCAGGTTGATTGAATTGGACAAGATGAACTTGGCTGGCTCAGGTGCGTAGTGGGTTTCTCTGTGGGACATCCCTAATGTTTCTCCTAGGGTATAAACTGTGCAGGCACATCGCACAGGCACTCTCTTGCCGCTGTGCCGGAATTCATAACGCAATCAAGTGCTACAATGACCTCGCCCCCCTTCAAAAGCCACCCCGCCCCCTCCTTATGTACTCTGAAGTTGTCAATTACTGCACCTTCTCTGAGTTTGAAATCCTCAAGCACTCCGACCATGACATCCTCTCCAAAGAGTGGGCTACCCTTACCAACCAACAGGCAGCCAACAAATATTTCAAAATCAAGTGTGCCGAAGAGAAGATCTGTTGCTGCAACGTCGAGATTGCTTGTGTACAGGCCTGGGTTGACGAGGACAACAGGGTGATGTCCAAGGCTGTCGCCGCGAATGAAGGCAGTGACCCTGCCTTCACTGCACACCTGAAGGTCCTGCAAATCCAGTGCCGCCATGTGAACAATCACCTTTGCACATGCCTAGGGCAAATCTACAAGCTTTGTGGCTATAGTGGCTCCCTTCCTCCCGTTGCTTCCTCTTCCGCTCCACCTGCCCCATCAACTGTCCCATCAACCGTCCTAAATACCAGGGTAGAAGACCATGTGGACTGTGACCACGTAGACAACAAGGACGAGACGCACAAGGACAAGGACAAAGATGAAATGCTACAGATGATGGACACGCTTGTGAAGATCATGGTATAAACTTTGGAGACTATTTTCTGTTCTTTCTTTTTTTGTTTACACTATCGTATTGCATTCCTTACTCCCAGGAGTCTGTTTCGAGGCTCAAAAACAATAAAAGGTTAACTTCAATGCAGCCTGACAGGCCTGAGTTACGTGTGTCATGGTTAGCCGACCAGCTAAATCTGCCATGCCCAATATCACATCGTATCATCCCTGTTGCATCTCGCCTGCACCTCCTGACCTCATCACATCATCTCAAACACGTCTCATCCACACTTCTTCACCAACTGCATCATCCTCATCACCTCCCACCACTACCTGGCAATCTGCACACACATTAATCCTTTCAACATACCTGACAAAATGCAGTGTTTCATCAATGTTTGATTCCCATATGCCAAGTTGCGCAAACTGGTTCTGTCGCTTGTTGTGAACCTGGCTGTCATTCTTGTGGCCTTGTGGCTGGTGAGTTTTGCCCCTCTTTCGAACAATGAATTAATCATTGATTCCTGGACAAGGTAAAGTTCATCAGAGGCGGTTCCTTTTCGTTCAAACTCAATATTGAATTTGGCACAAGTTGGGCATGCCAGTGGGGGGGCAATGGGGGGTAGGGGGTGAAATATTTGCAGGGAGAAACAACATGTAGAACTTTTTTTTTGTTTGCAATGGAATCCGATTCCTCTTGTCTCTTTTTGAAGCCAGTGATTCGTCCTCATGTGGATTGTTGACTTACTCGTTCGCACATACAGTCATCGGCACTCAGTCAAGTGCCCTGCATCTCCTGCTAATCTTTTCAAACACGACTTGGCTGGTCAACGTGTTTGACCTCGAAGGACAGATGGGCCAAGTAGGTGCAAGTCCCAAGAACGCTCACAACAGCGTGATCTGCAGCTTGTACAAACATATGGCATCAGCAGGCTGGGGACTTGGGCTGGAACGTTCAACAGCTTGTCTGGTATGTCGCCACATCTCTCATCAAATAAACTCCTCATCTGTAGGAATGTCCCAGGAATAGATTGTACTGAGGTCCTGGGATGGTGTCAACATGGTGTGGTCAGTAAGCGCTGCAGGAGTTTGCGCTGGCATCCTCCCTTAACTGGTGCCGGTGCCATTCACACACCAGAGTTCGAGTAGTGCAGGCTCTACTTCCTTGTACCCCACCTTCTGGTACCCAAGGATGCTCTGGTCATCCCAAGTCCATCAATCCCAAGTCCATCCATTCCTGTATACCGCTCCTCGCCCCCCGGTATACCAGAGGCCTCACACTCAGCCTCAACCTCACCTGCATCTTCAGTATCACTGCAGGCGCCTTCCGATGCACATGGGCCAGGATTTATCAAAGTTGTTTCAGCAGACACATGTTCTGGTGCCCAAGGATGCTCCAGTCATCCCGAGTCCATCAATCCCAAGTCCATCCATTCCTGCATACTGCTCCTCGCCCCCCAGTACCCCAGAGGCCTCACACTCAGCCTCAACCTCACCCGCATTTTCGGTGTCGCTGCAGGCGCCTTCTGATGCACATGGGTGAGAATTCGTCAAGGTTGTTTTGGCAGACTCGAGTCCCACACAGGCTCCGGTCATCCCTCATGGTCCTCAAAACCCAAAGACCGCGCGTGCATAGCCCATTCATGTACACAACACAGGCTGTCTGGTAATCCCCCTGGAGTTTAATCTTCTGGTTCTGCATTTCCGCCATCTCCCTCCGTCTCTCCTTTCCCTCTTTTAACCTTGGATGTGTCC
>Ga0307510_10009081_pt1 | contig 11836 bp, 10 predicted proteins | sample 12_EM_MG_FD_207224 | JGI IMG/M metagenome (GOLD analysis project Ga0307510, IMG submission 207224) | Populus trichocarpa ectomycorrhiza microbial communities from riparian zone in the Pacific Northwest, United States - 12_EM | ecosystem: Host-associated > Plants > Roots > Unclassified | place...
AAACGCATGCGAATGGCCGCACGAGCCTTGCCATCCGTCACAATTCCCTGTGTTGAAAGCGCTCCGGACCCCGAAAGGTACTTGGCTTCCGACACCGTGAGTGGCCACAGCGTGACATCGTGAGCTGTGCGGAACTCACACGCAGTGCGCTCGCCCTTGACCAGCGGCGCACGCAAGCTCACACCCCGTTTAACCAGATGCCCGTTGTGCACCCCGCCCTCTTTCATATCCGGCGCCAGCTCGACAATCGCGCAGGCCGGGGTCGGGCAGAGGAAATGGGGATACACCATCTCCATCAGGTGTTGGGTAAAGTCAGGATGACGCGCATCGAGCTTCAGTTGCACCCGTGCTGTCAGAAATGCGAAACCTTCCAACAGGCGCTCGACATACGGGTCGGTGCACTCCAGGCCCTCCATGCCGAGGCGCGCGGCAATGCGCGGATAGGCCTGGGCGAATTCCGCGCCCATTTCACGAACGAACTGCAGCTCGCGGTTGTAGTAGTCGAGGATTCTGGGGTCCATTGCTAGCCCGCACCCTCTGCCAGGCTGACGTTCCCGGAATCGACATCGATACTCGTACGCAGGACGAGTTGCTGAGGCGCTACCTGCCCCCAGAGCTGAGCGTCGATGCGGAAGGCGAGGACATGTGTCTCGTTGCCCTCTTCGCCCATTTCCGGCGTGACCCGAACCTCTGACAGGCGCGGCTCGAAGCGCTGTATGGCAAGCTCGATGGCGGCGGCGATGCGCAGCGGATCCGCCGCGCGAGCCGCGCGGCCGGCCAGGGAAGGCATACCGAAATTGACGACCGAAGACTGAATCTGGGGATACAGCTCCAGGTCCGCGACGGCATCCAGATTGGCGCAGTTGAGCAGTGATGACAGGTCGCGACACACGTAGTCGCGCAGGCGCCGCATGGAAATTGTTTTTTGTTCGACTGACTCCGCGCCCGTGTTCACCACATTGCGCGCGACCACCGTGCCAAAGCTCTGCAGAGCAACACCGCGAACTACCAGCGCCTTCAATTGCGACAGCGGGACCATGCCGCCTGGCGCGAGCAGCGTCATTCGCAACACACCGCTATCCGAGGCGACAGCCACCGCGTCGTCGACTCGCAAGCCCTGGGCCGCCAAGGCTCCCATCAGCTCGCGCTCGGCAATCCCGAGGCGGCCCAATGCCTCCCGCGGGAATTCAAACTCGTAACAGGTCAGCAGCCGCTCATTGTCAATCAGTCGATCGAGCAGCGCGGGCTGGAGTCGTTCGCGCAGGCTGAGTTGGGCCATGACGCACCCGCCTCAAGGAGCCGCGGCGTGCAGCGTGAGCTCACGCACATCGAGCAAGCCGACCTCGTCGGCGTCACTCGCCAGGATCCGTTGCCCCAGCCCCGAATATTGTGAATCCCCCAGCGTCTCCCACTCGGTCCTGCGTGCCAGACGGATGTTGTCGTCGCCGCTTCGCTCGGATCCAGGGTAGCGCGAGGGAATCAGGCCCATCGCCTCGCCACCGTTGCTCCAGGTGAGCTGCGCGGGCACCCAGACGAGATCGCGAACGTCGGCGGGCGCTTCAATGACAACCTTCTGGATACGTTCGAAGGGTGCCCAGTAGTAGGCGCCATTCAAAAAGACTTCGAGCACCGGGCCGAGGCGCGAATCCGCATCGGCCAGCCACTCGAACGGTGCGCCGTTCATGCTCCCGGCGATGGCCTGCGCCCGCGACAGGGCATCAGCACGCAAAGCTGCGGCCCCTTCACCTCGCAGGGCCAGGGCCTGCAGCAACGCTGCGATCCAGGGCAGCGGCTCGCCCAATATGAGCGGCGAACGGACACCGGCAAACACCTGGGCTCGCAGCCGCTCGCATTGAATCGCCGCACTGTAGGCATGCAACATGGGCAGCGCACCCGCATCCAACTCCGCGGCGACCCCGAGCTGAGTTAGAGCGCGCTCCCACTCTCCCGACACCATCAGCGCCTGCGCGAGGAACACGCGCAGCTTGCCGTCCGCGGGTTGCCGCCGCACATCGCTTTGTAGCTGTGCGAAGCATCCCGCGAGATCGCCGGCGGCAAATAGTGCTCGGGCTGACATCACGCCTTGGAGTTGGCAGCGATATCCCAGGCAAACGCCTGCGGTGTGCCCTTGCCACCCTTTTCGCTCTGGGTGGTGTACTCGACTTTCACCTTGGCGAAATTGAGCTGGACATTCTCGATGAGACGCTCATCGCCGCTGCCGCCGCCGGTCGAATAGCTCACCACCAGCGCCTTTTCAAACTCCACGTGCAGGTATTCGAGCGGGTTCTCGCCCGCCTTGCGCACGATGATCTTGCCCTTGGCGAAGTGCTTGCCGTTCGCGCAGAACAACATGATGTTCGGCGATGCGGCATCGACGTATTTCGTCACGGTGATGTTGGTGAACGAGGCCTTGCCGGCGCCGCCGCCGCTGCCGCTGTGGAAGGTGCCGCTGTTGGACAGACCCCACTGCCAGCCGAGGATGTCGATCTTGTCCTTATGCGCCTTGTCGACGGACTCGCCCTTGACGCCGTCGAGCTCCAGAAACATGTCCACTGCCATGATGGCTATCCTTTAGTGATGAAAATGAGTAGATGGGTTTGGATGTCAGCCGGCCTTCGCCGACGGCAGGCGCGAGACGAGGCTCAGAGAGACATTCACGCCCTCGAGCTGGTAGTGCGGCCGAAGATGGAAGCGGGCGGAGTAATAACCGGGGTTGCCCTCGATCTCTTCCACTTTGACTTCGGCGCCGGCCAGAGGCTTCTGCGCCTTCAGAGTCTCACCGGCGTTCTCCGGGTTGCCGAGCACGTACCCCATGATCCAGTCGGACAGGAAACGCTCCATGTCCGCGCGCTCCTTGAAGGAGCCGACCTTGTCCCGCACCATGCATTTGAGGAAGTGAGCAAACCGGCAGCTTGCAAACAGATACGGCAGGCGCGCGGCGATCCGGGCATTCGCCGTGGCGTCCGGATCCGCATACTCCGTCGGCTTCTGCAGTGACTGAGCGCCGATGAAAGCCGCCGTGTCCGTATTCTTGCGGTGAATGAGCGGCATGAAGCCACAGGCAGCGAGCTCGGCTTCACGGCGATCGCTGATTGCAATCTCCGTGGGGCACTTCATGTCGACACCGCCGTCATCGCTGGGGAATGTATGTACGGGCAGCCCTTCGACCGCGCCTCCCGACTCGACACCGCGGATCGACGAGCACCAGCCGTAATTCTTGAACGACCGGTTGATGTTGACGGCCATCGCATAACCGGCATTGGCCCAGCTATAACGGCCGTGATCGCCCGCACCGGTCTCTTCCTCGAATTCAAACTCTTCGACCGGATTGCTTTTCGCGCCATACGGCAGGCGCGCAAGAAAGCGTGGCATCGCCAGTCCCACGTACTTAGCATCATCCGACTCGCGCAGTGAACGCCAGGCAGCGTAGTCGGGAGCGGCAAAAATCTTGGCCAGGTCGCGGGGATTGGCCAGCTCCTGCCAGGAGTCCATGCCCATCAGCGATGGGCTGCCGCCGGCAATGAACGGGGCGTGCGCGGCTGCGGCAATCTGCGCCATCTGGCCGAGCAACTCGACATCACCCGGCGTGTGATCGAAGTAGTAGTCGCCCACCAGGGCGCCATAGGGCTCGCCACCGAGCTGCCCGTACTCCTGCTCGTACATCTTCTTGAACAGCGGGCTCTGGTCCCAGGAGGCACCCTTGTACTTCTTGAGGGTCTTTCCCAGGTCCTTCTTGGAGATATTCAACACCCGGATCTTCAACATCTCGTCGGTTTCGGTGTTGTTGACGAGATAGTGCAGGCCACGCCACGCGCTCTCGACCTGCTGGAAGCGCTCGTTGTGCAGGATCAGGTTGATCTGGTCGGTGAGCTGTTTGTCGATTTCCGCAATGATGGCCTTGATGGTGCCGACGACATCGTCGGACACCACCGCCGTTTCACGCAGGGCCTGCTCGGCGAGGGTGCGGACCGCCCGCTCCACCTCGACCCGCGCCCCGTCGGTCTTGGGTTTGAACTGTTTTTGCAGCAGGCTGGCAAACTGGTCGCCAGCGGCGGCCAGGCTTTCAGTAGCCGCTTGTTGAGCTTCAGCCATTGGAGTCCCCCTTGGTGGCGGCCAGCGACTTCAGCAGCGCCGGGTCGTTGAGCACTTTGGCAATCAGGTCCTCGGCCCCTGCCTTGCCGTCCATGTAGGTAATGAGATTGGAAAGCTGCGTGCGGGCCTCGAGCAGCTTGTTGAGCGCATCGACCTTGCGAGCCACCGCCGCGGGCGAGAAGTCGTCCATGCTCTCGAAGGTGATGTCCACCTGCATGTTGCCCTCGCCCGTGAGCGTGTTGGGCACGCTGATGGCGACTCTGGGTTTCATGGATTTCATGCGCTCGTCGAAGTTGTCGACATCGATGTTGACGAACTTGCGCTCATCGACACCCGGCGGCGGCTCCCGGGCATCTCCGGACAGGTCCGCCATGACTCCCATGACAAAGGGAATCTGTACCTTTTTCTGCGCACCGTAGACTTCGACGTCGTATTCGATCTGGACGCGTGGGGCACGGTTGCGCGCAATGAATTTCTGACTACTGGGCTTGGCCACGTGAAATCTCCGGTTGAATCAGTCGCGCACGCCACTGGCGGCCTTCGCAGGCTCCAGTGCCTCGGGCGCCAGCTCCGCGAGCACTTCGAGAAAGTCCTTGGAAACGAGGCGTTTCGCGCGCTCCACCAGCAGCGGAATGGGGCTGGAGGGCTCGTTGGTGCGAAAGAAAGCGGCCACCGCATCCAGGGCGCGCGCGGCATCCTGGCGGCTGCGAATGCTGTCCACTGACACAACCCCACCGGTTGGCGCAGCAGCCGTCCCGGCGGCGCTCGCAGACGCAGCGCTGTTGGCTGGCACGCGCGTGGCGAGATGATCCTTCAACAACTTTGCCGTCCTGGCGAGCGGTGTGGACAGGTTCTCGAAATTGGGCGCAGCCTGCGCGCCACCCTGGGAGCGCATGGCCTCTTCAATGTGGCTCAGGCTCGTGAGAGCCTGGTCGAGCAGCGCCGCCAGTGACTGCAGGTCCGGCGCGGGGCTCGCGGCCAGGAGCGCTTCCAACTGCACCGGGTCCATCGGGGCGGTCTCGCCTTCCGCGGCAGCAAGCTGCCCGGTGGCGATTTCAATGTCACGAATGGCGAGCGGTCCCAACTGTGGATGGGTGAGAAGCGGCGCCCGGCGCACCCCATCCACAATCGCCATCCGATCGGCAAAACCGCTCAACGCGTTACGCCGCAGGATCGCGTCATCATCCACACGCGGAAACACTTCCGCAGCCCACGATTCGAGCCAGCGTGCCGCGACAGTCAGTGTGTCAACGAACTGCGGGAAACCTTCAGTGCGCACGACGGCACTGGCGAGATGCGTCAGCAACCGGAAGTCCCTGCTCTTTTGCAAGGCTTCGGCGGACCGGTCACGGATCTCGCGCCAGTCGGTTTCACCGGGCAGCGGTGCCGACTGGCCGAACAGGCGATAGGCATCGAACGAGGCCAGCAGTTGCGTGTCCTCGAGGTCCTCTCCGCAGGGATGCTCGGCCGAGATGGCCTGGAGGATGTCTGAGCCCGCGATCTGCATGCCGGTGGAGGTGTTGATTCGACTTTCAACAGCGTAACAATCCGGCAGGGCAGCACCAGCTATACGGAAGTATGTGCAGCCGCCCCGCGCCGCGACCTGCATCACACTTTGGTCCCGATTCAACCAAACAATCCGCCGTCTATCTGTACTTCAGTATGGGTTGTCTGACATGACACACGGGCGTTAGGGTAAACACCGTGCAATTCCAGCAATCACTCGAAGCGGAACAGGCGCGGTTCATTCATCGCAGTGTGCCGCTCGCGGTCGTTGGCGGCCTGCTGGCGGTGTGTTTGACGGTTGTCGTATTCCGCGCCGTCGTCCCTGCCATCCCGCTGTATTCGTGGCTCGGCGCTTTCCTGTTTCTGACAGTCATGCGCGCGCCGGGCTGGCTGCGGTTTCGCAAGGTGCAGTTCGGTCCGGACACCTCGCGCCGCTGGCTGCGCGAAGCCGCCGCGGCCTCACTGGCATCGGGCATTCTCTGGGGCGCCGGCGCGCTGTTTCTGTATCCCGAAGGCCAGCTTCTGCATCAATACACGTTTGCGGTCACACTGATCTTCATGTCGGTGGCCTGTCTTTTCAGCTACGGGCCCCACTTCCTGACATTCGCGGCGTTTTTCATCCCGGCCATCGTTCCCGGCATCGTAGGCATGGCCCTGCAGGGCGGCACGCCCCAGTACGCAGTGGCGGTCGGCCTCTTCATGATCGGGTTGGTGCTGCTGTGGTCGCGGCACTCGCTCAACACCCTGTTCACCAGATCCATGTATCTGCGCTTTGAGAACCTGGAGCTGATCGAACAGCTCACGGTGCAGAAGAACACCGCCGAGTCGGCCAAGGAAATCGCGGAAGCTGCCCGGGAGGCATCCGAGTCCGCCAACATGGCGAAGACACGCTTCCTGGCGGCGGCCAGTCACGACCTGCGCCAGCCCATTCACGCCCTTAACCTGTACCTGGGAGCGTTCGCCCAGATACGACTGACGCACGAGTCCGCATCCATCCTGACGAAGGTGCGGCAGTGTGCGTCAATCATGGATGACATGTTTCGCACGCTGCTCGATGTCTCGAAGCTGGATGCCGGCGCCGTCCAACCGCGCATTTCGGTATTCCCGCTGGCCCCCATCTTCACCCGTCTCAAGCTCGAATTCGAGCCGCAGGCGCGCGCGAAATCCCTCGAGCTGCGGGTTCTGCGCTGTTCCGCCTTCGCCAAAAGCGACTCCGGCATGGTCGAGCGCGTCCTGCGCAACCTGGTCGCCAATTCCGTACGCTACACGGACCGGGGACGAGTGGTCGTAGGCTGTAGGCGTCACGAGGGGAGCCTGAGGCTCTGTGTGTATGACACGGGCGTTGGCATCGAACCGCGCGAGCAGTCGCTCGTGTTCGAAGAGTTCTACCAGGCGGGCAACCGCGTACGGGAACGCTCCAAGGGCCTGGGACTCGGTTTGGCCATCGTCAAGCGGCTCGCCCGCCTGCTCGGCGCGCGACTGACACTCGAGTCGCAACCCGGGCATGGCAGCCTGTTCGCCATCGACCTGCAGGCCGCACAGCCGGTGGAGTTGCCGACCTTACGCCTGAATCTGAGCGTGGCGCGCAACCGCGACCTGACGGGTCGCCTGATTGTCGTCGTGGACGACGAAGAGCTGATACTCGATGCGGCGCAGACTCTGTTGAAACAATGGAACTGCACGGTCGTGGCCGCCACCTCCGGACGCGAGGCGCTGCGCCAGCTCGCCAACTTCACCCGGCCGCCCGATGTGCTCCTGTGTGATTTCCGCCTGGGGGATGGGGAGAACGGCGTCAGTGTGGCGGAAGCCGTCCGGAACGAATTCAACACCGATATCCCGGCATTGCTCATTACCGGCGACACCAACCCGGAGCAGATTCGCGCCATTGCCGCAAGCGGCCTTGCTGTACTCCACAAGCCGCTGCGCGAGGACGAGTTGAATGAGGCGATCTGCGCTCTATGCGCGCCGGTCGTGGCTGTCGCGCAGGACTAGCAGCTCTGGATCGACAGGCGCCGCGCGGCCTGCATGGCCTGCGTCCGGTTCGCTACGCCCAGCACCCGAAACACCGAGGAAACGTGCATTTTGACGGTGATTTCAGCCACCCCGAGGCGCAACCCGATTTCCTTGTTCGACAGGTGCAACAACCCCAGGATTTCCAGTTGCCGGGGTGTCAGGCGCGAGGCTGTGTTGGGTTCGAGCACGCCGTTCGAGGTCGGCATGATCCACTGGGGACCGTCAAAGTCGCCGCCCAGGACCCGCTGAATCGCTTCTGCCATCACATCGGTGCTGACGGCTTTGGAGATGAACAGCCTGGCGCCCGCCCGTAACGCCGCCGTGGCGTCCAGCCGCTCTTCCGATGCCGACACGGCTATCACATCCACCGCCGGAAACCGGCTCATGAGCGCGCCGATCGCCTCCGTACCGCTCATTCCCGGCAGGTTGAAGTCGAGCAGCACCAGCCGCAGGCCCGGCAGCGGTGGCTCCATGCGCAGCGCTTCTTCCGCGCAGCTCGCCGATTGGACCGTGGCTTCACCGAGAATGGCCCGCAAAAGTTGCACGAGCGCGTCCCGGTAGAGGGGATGGTCATCGATAATGAGCGCGCTGCTGGGCATCGTTAGCAGAGCATTGTCGCAAAATAACCGGCCTGTAGTATACATCTGGCGAGAGCCCGTCAATTCGGTCACTGGGCGGACACTACAGGCATGAACACACTGCGCGTCCCAGATCAGATCCGCATCGAACAGATCCGTTCCGTGTTTCGAACCGCCGCACCGGGCGTTTTCACCACGCTCGTCTCCGTGTTCGTGTTGACGCTCGGACTGGTGCGAATCGACGCGGCGACAGGTCCGAGAGCCGTGATCTTCCTGACGCTGATGTTTGTGCAATCGAGCTCCCGGCTGCTGCTCTACCGCGCGTATTCGCGCGCCAGCAGCGAAAGCCAGACGAACTGGCGCGGCTGGGCCCGCTGGTTCACGCTCGGCTGTTTTATCGGCGGAGCCACGATCGGCACCGGCTCGGTCTGGATGGTGAATGAGCAACACACCGAGCTGCACCTCATAGCGCTGTTGCTGATTTTCGCGTGTACCGGGGGAGCAGTCGGTGCCTTCAGTGCCTTTCTCCCGGCGTTCATGTTTTTTTTCGGCGGCGTCGGCACCGTTCCCTGCATCTGGCTCTTCATGCAAGGAGACGGTCTGCACATCACCATCGGTTTCCTGTTTGTATTGTGGTTTCTCGCGGTCAGCGAGCAGGCACGCCGCAACGCCGGCCAGTTCGCCGAGTCGGTGCGCCTGCGCCTGGAGAATGTGGAGCTGGTTGCGGATCTTCGCCGTGAAAAAGCGGTGGCGGAAGAAGCGAATGTGGCGAAGTCCCGCTTCCTGGCTTCAGCCAGTCACGACCTGCGGCAACCGGTGCACGCGTTGAGTGTGTTCGTTGGCGCGCTCCGCTCACACCAGATGGATGCTCAGGCCCGCGGGCTCCTTGATCACATCGACGGCTCCGTACGCGCCCTGAGTGGCCTGTTCGGTGGCCTCCTGGACATATCGCGATTGGACGCAGGCGTTGTGGAGGTCAATCGCACTTCGTTTGCCATTCATCCGATGATCGAACGGGTGTGCCGCGATTTCCAGGCGCAGGCGCGGGAGAAAGGCGTGATTCTCATCGGCCACCCGACCGAAGCACTCGTCAACAGTGACCCGATGCTCTGTGAGCGGATCCTGCGCAACATTGTTGCCAACGCTGTCACGTACACCGACCAGGGCAAAGTGCTCGTGGGTTGCCGGCGCGGTCCGCGGTTGCGGTTGCAGGTATGGGACACGGGGCGCGGCATTCCGCCCGGCGAGCAGCAGCTCGTGTTCCAGGAGTTCTATCAGATCGGCAATCCGGAGCGGGATCGTACCCGCGGAGTTGGCCTCGGACTGGCGATCGTGAAGCGACTCACCACCCTGCTCGACCATCCCCTGACGCTCAAATCATGGCCCGGCCAGGGCACCTGCTTCACGCTCGAGGTTCCTTACGCCACCGCCGGCGCCAGCCTCGTCGACCCGAGGTCGATGACGCCGACATCCGATGCCACCGGCTCGGGGTTCATCCTGGTGGTGGACGATGAAGGCGCAATCCAGATTGCCATGCGGAGCCTGCTGGAGAGCTGGGGGTATTCCGTGCTGACCGCGGGCAGTTACGCGGAAATGCTGGAGCGCATTGCCGACCGCACTGAAATTCCGGATCTCATCATCTGCGATTACCGACTGCGCGATAACGAGATCGGCAGCACCGTGATTGAAAGACTGCGCAACGAATACAACGAGGCGATTCCCGGCATGCTCATTACCGGGGACACCGCCCCCGACCGGATCAAGGAGGCGCAGGCGAGCGGTTACCTGCTGCTGCACAAGCCTGTATCCAACGCGGTCCTGCGGGCAGCAATCGTTCGCCTCGCCGCTAGCGGGGCTCTCCCAACCACCGCTCCGCCAATCGAACCCACATTGACGCGCCCAGCGGTATGAGCTGATCGTTGAAGTCGTAACTCGGATTGTGGAGCATGCACGGCCCGCCCCCATGCGCGCCGTCACGATGTGTCCCGTCGCCATTGCCGATGACGAAGTAACACCCCGGCTTCTCCAGCAGGTAGAACGAGAAGTCCTCCGCACCCATGGTCGGCTCGAATACCTTCACATTCTCCTCACCGACCAACTGACTCAACACACCGCGGACAAACTGCGACTCCGCCACGTGATTGATGGTCGGCGGGTAGTTGCGTCTGAATGAAAAATCGCAGGTAGCGTCGAACGCCGAGCAGACAGCGTGCGCAACGTCGCACATGCGCCGCTCAATCATGTCCAGCACATCGAGCGTGAAAGTCCGCACGGTGCCCTGCAGCTCGCAGGACTCTGGAATGACATTCAGGGCTTCGCCTGCATTCAACTTCGTCACGGAAATCACGGCCGCATCAATCGGGCGCTTGTTGCGCGTGATGATGGTCTGGAAGGCCTGCACCATCTGACAGGCGATGGGCACAGGATCGATCCCGTTGTGAGGCATCGCGGCGTGCGCGCCTTTGCCCCGGATGGTGATCTTGAATTCATTGCTGGAGGCGAAGGCGGGTCCCGGGTTGACCGCGAACTGACCGGCTTCGAGACCGGGCCAGTTGTGCATGCCGAACACGGCTTCCATGGGGAACAGGTCGAACAGGCCGTCCTTGATCATCTCGCGTGCGCCACCACCCCCCTCTTCCGCCGGCTGGAATATCAGGTACACCGTGCCGTCGAAGTTTCGATTGGTGGCCAGGTACTGTGCCGCGGACAACAACATCGTCGTATGTCCGTCGTGCCCGCAGGCATGCATTTTCCCTTTGACGACGCTTGCATGTCCGAACGTGTTGAACTCAGTGACCGGAAGCCCGTCCATGTCGGCGCGCAACCCCACAGCCCGGTTGCTCGCTCCGGCGCGGATGATTCCCACGACGCCCGTCGTGCCCAAACCCCGGTGAATGGGAATGCCCCATTCCGTGAGCATCCGGGCCACGAGATCCGAGGTGCGCTGTTCCTCAAAGCAAAGCTCCGGATGGGCGTGGATGTCACGCCGCACGGCAGTGAACGCTGCCGCTTGCGCGACAATAGGCTCGAGCAGAGTCGTGGGCATGGGGTCTCCGGAACCGGGCGCGGCCTGTATGATGACCCCATCCGCCTGGAGAGTCACATGATCTATACCTTAGGAGACCGAAAACTGGAGACCGTGGGCGAGGATTATTATGTCGCCCCGAGTGCCCAGGTTATCGGCTCCGTCATCCTGGGGCGTGGTGCCACCGTATGGTTCAACTGCGTACTGCGCGCGGATTCGGACCGCATCATTGTCGGCGACGGAACCAACATCCAGGACGGAACCATCATCCATGTCGATCCGGGCAGCCCGACACACCTCGGGAACAATGTCACCATCGGTCACGGTGCGCTCGTGCACTCCTGCTTCATTGACGACGGCAGCCTGATTGCAAATCGCGCCACGGTTCTCGACCGCGTCCGCATCGGCCGCAATTGCCTGATCGCCGCGGGAGCTCTCATTCCGCCCGACAAGGAGATTCCGGACGGCTCAGTGGTGATGGGCTCGCCGGGGAAGATTGTGCGGCAGGTGACGGATCGCGATCTCGCGATGATGCAGCATGCCTGCGAGCACTACATTCAGCGTGGCAAGGAGTATCGGCAGTTGCTGAAGCTGCAGACCGATACTATTTCCGGAACGCGCT
>Ga0307510_10009082_pt1 | contig 11834 bp, 11 predicted proteins | sample 12_EM_MG_FD_207224 | JGI IMG/M metagenome (GOLD analysis project Ga0307510, IMG submission 207224) | Populus trichocarpa ectomycorrhiza microbial communities from riparian zone in the Pacific Northwest, United States - 12_EM | ecosystem: Host-associated > Plants > Roots > Unclassified | place...
TAAAACAGTAGCAGGCAAAGAGTCGCCTCTTGCAACAAATGATGAGTTGCTTACTCTTTGGTAAGTTGATGAAAAGTCAGGTCAAGAGTGTTTTACACCGAAAACATCAATTATAAAATATTGATCCAAAACACTTAAAAATTTAAATAAACTCATTTATATTTTTAAAAAAATATAAAAAAAAATCAAAATAAAAAATCAACTCGAAATTCAAAAATTTCCCGAGATTAAATATATTTTTTCAGACAATCTAAATATGAAATAAAAGTTTATTGGAATATTTTTATTAAATAGAACTCGTAAATACTAAGATCAACTATTTTGATGGTCAAAATAATTGTCAACCGAAATTTTTTTTATTCATCATTAAAATTCAGCGATTTTCTCTCTCCTAACACAAACTAAGGACAAAAAAACAAAACAAGAGATGATGTTTTGGATAAAAAGTGAGATTTACAAAAAAAATAAAAAATAGTGGGATGGAAAATGGGTATGGTGAAACTAGAAGGACCAAAATCAACTTTTTTTTGTCAATTTTAAAATGGCCATCTAGTTCTTCCATGTTTTTTATTTACTGCAATAAAATACTACCTGGAAATCAGTCTGGACCGACCCGAGTCAAGCAACGGAAGCAGCTTAATTGGACGCGTTTACCCATTTTACCCGTTTTTTCTGCCCTAGGCTATCAGCAGCAGCACCATGCCGACAGTTAGCGTGGGGAGAGATCGTTTGTTCTCAGCCCTAGGAAAATCTTACTGTAAGCAATGGCTTCATTTCCCTCGCTTCTCTCTATTTTAATTGTTCGTTGATTGTATTGTACTGTATTGTAGCTCAAGAAGAGTTTGAGGATCTGTGCTTCAAGTTCGGCATCGAGCTCGACGATGTGGTGAGCCCTCCCTCCCTCTTCTAATTTTGTTTTGATTGATGATGTTTCGAATCCAAAATCAATCAATCAATTTGACTCGATGATGATATCAGACAACTGAGAAAGCAATTATTAGAAAAGAGAGGCACTTGGATGAAGAAGATGGAGGAGTTGGTGATGACGATGGAGAAATCATCTACAAAATTGAAGTTCCTGCTAACAGGTAGGTTCGGTTTATCTATATTTATATTTGTATTATATAAACAAGAAAAGATTGTGATAATATCCTTCTGTTTGATTTATTTATCCTCAGATATGATTTGCTCTGCCTTGAGGGGATTGCCCAAGCCCTCCGCGTTTTTAACGAGGAGCAGCAGACACCAACATATACACTTGCCAGCATTCCCAAGGACTCAATGCTTAAGATGCATGTCAAACCACAAGTATGTTTTCTTTTCTTTTCTTTTTCCTAATAGCCACAAACATGCTTGGAGTAATTTTGGCATTTCATGGCATGCTGCAGACATCATCGATTCGTCCCTTTGTTGTTTGTGCTGTTCTGAGAGATATTACATTTGATGAAGCTAGTTACAACAGTTTCATTGATCTTCAAGATAAGCTTCATCAAAACATTTGTAGGTAGTATTAATATTCTTGTCTGAATGCTCTTTTATTGTTTTTATCCCTCTCACTCTCATAATACTCACATCCATTGTTTTCATATGTTTTAGGCGAAGAACCCTAGTTGCAATAGGGACTCATGACTTGGATACACTACAAGGCCCTTTCACTTATGAGGTGGGCTCAATATCTTTGGACTCATCTCTTTTCACATGCATCTTGTATTGTCAATGATGTGATGTAATACTGCAAGTCTGGAAGAAGAGGACCTCACAACTCATTTGGCCTGTGCTATAATTATAGTATGTGCGGTAGATGCTTCTTGTAAGATAGGAATGCTTCAACACTTTTGCAATGATGTTTTTACTGTGTCCCGTTATATATGGATAAGTGGCCTTTGGATATTGTCTACTGCAACTTTTTATGTATTTTCTTTTTTCCTTTCTCCCTCGGACTAAATATTGGTCATGTAGTATCTTTTCTCTTTATGGATACAATTGTTTGTTGCAAAGCACATTCATGTAGGTTTTGCATGTCTACTTGATAGGTTTTCTTACTTTCATTTGCTTCTTGAAAATCAGGATTGTTTTATGAGAACTGAAGGAATACATACTAAATTATAACATGTTTTATGCGCTCATTTTTCAGGCTTTGCATCCCAAAAGCATTAATTTTGTGCCACTGAAACAGGTAACTTGTGCTATAATATTTATTTTGTGATTCGTATGTTTGAATATATTCCCATCTGCACTGCAATGGTGAGTTTTGGCCATGTCACAAGAAAATTAGTTTATACTAGGGGGACTTGAACTATAAACCTGTCCTTTTCTGCCCCTTTGCTTAGTTTTATAGGTCTTTTTCTGAATGTACTTGGCACCATTTAGTAGGATTGTGTTAGTTATGTCTTGTTTCTTATATACTCTTGTTAAACATCTTAGTGTGCTTTCACACCAGTATTGTCAAAGGTGAAAAGCGCTAAAAGCCGCCAAGCCTATAAAATGCCCAAGGTCCCGAATGAACCAAGGCGAAATGCTATAAATTAAAAAAAATATATTATATTATATAAATCTAAAATATATATCTTCCCAATTAAGATTAGATCATTAGAAAATCAAAAGAAAATATAAAATACCATAACATAGTCATATAAAGTTATATTTTTCACCCTTATAACAAAATAAGATAATTTAAAATAGTAAGTAGCCAGATAGATTAAAAAACAAAATTAAATATCATCATCATTATTCATTAAACTTCAAAAACATCTCCTTCCATGCTTTCCTCTTCTTCACTTGAATCCTCCATATCCTCCATTTCATGATTATAATCGAAACCCTTATCTCTCAAACTATTTTGCAAATGTTTAGAAAAAATTAAAGTATTAGCTGTACAAATGTGTTGTTCTTCGACTCCCACCATTGAAAAAAGAAAGTGTGGTTGGTGTTTCTCTTCTAAGTGTACTTCATTGTCTGTTTGTTTCCCACTTTAATGATTTCTTTAATTTTTTTGTACCCTAATCTTTGTTTTTTACAGAAACAACCCTAAGTTGTTTCTTGTGGTAAATTAAAAAAATAGACAAATAGGTCAAAACATAAATCATTAAAAAAAAATCCAATAGAAAAGGAGTAACTTCAAGCAGGCACTAGCCTTAGCGCCTTGCACCCACTCACAAGGCACTCGCCAAGGCGACTCCTCATTGAAATCCAACGCATGAGGCTAATAAAGGTGTTGGGGCTTTGCCTCACCTAGAGCGCCTAGGTGAGTGCCCCTTGACATCACTATTTCACACACAGCGAATACCTGGAGAGAATGTGCATGCTTTTGGAGTTAGAAATCTATCCAGACAGTCTTTCTGAACCTTATTTCACATTTCATGGGAGCTTCCTTGTGTTTCTTTTGGTGGCTAATTTTATTGCTGTCTTATTATCATCTGCTTTGTGCTTTACACTCTCAATGCCATAAACATTTATGACTGACTAATGGTGATTTCTTTGTCTTTGATTGTCGTAATTTAGGAGAAAAGCTTCAGAGCTGATGAACTGATGGAGTTTTACAAGGTGATTTGGAAATTATGGCGTCTTCATTTTGTTGTCCATTAGTTATGTTTTCAAGTTTTGATATTGCCTTTATATTGTTTGTTTTTCTAATCCTTGAACAACTGTGGTGTTGATGGTTCTAAGCCTATCCTTTGTGAATGATTTTCTTGTAATACGCAAGAGTTTGCGAATTAAATTGTATGCTAGGTGCAAAAAATGCAATTATGCCTTTTGTCTTGCTATGGGTTCTAACAATATTTACTTGGCAGTCTGATATGAAGCTGAAGAAGTTCTTACAAATAATTGAGAATTCTCCAGTGTTTCCTGTCATACATGATTCTAAAAGGTATGAGTAGGTTTCTCGATAAAATCAAATCGTTATGATTTTGTAGTTTCTTGCCTGTCAACCTATTGATTTGTTATTTAGTTTTAGTTCCTTTTATTGAATGACATCTTTTCTATAGTTTGATATAGTGTTCAGTTGCTTCATATACCCCTGGTAAGAGAGATTCCATCACCCTATGGAGGATGTGAATGCACAAGAGTTAGATTTCCCCTGCGCATCACTCAATTCTTTAGATTTCCCCTGCGAATCACCAAATTCTGGAATTAGGGTGCATCCGTAGTTTTCCTTTTCCAAGTACTTGCTTTGGCTTCATCCTTGTGCATTATTTGCATCTCTATTTTAGTTTGTGCCCCATTTTATTTAATGATATCTTGTCAAGAGAGGGCACAAATTTGAGTCAGATACAGATGGGGCAAACCTTATGTTTTATTTGTATATATGTGGAGTTCAATGGAATTGATTTTTTGAAAAATGAGCAACCCTGCCTGGTCCAATTTTCTTAGGGGGGCAGGGCAAGACAGATATCAGCAATTACAGTGACAATAGTCCTCTTTTTTTCATGTGGTTGTTTCTATGGGATATTTTAGGTTACTTATTGACACATTTCATTTGATCATTAAGTATGAATGTCATGCTCTTTTATAGCCTACGACATCTCTCTTTTGTGCTTTAAGAATTTCAAGTTACTGCCTGTATATATATGCATCTCATGTTTCTTTCTGCAGAACTGTTTTATCTCTACCGCCAATTATTAATGGTGCGCATTCGGCTATCACTCTGAAGACTAAGAATGTTTTCATTGAATGCACAGCCACCGATCTGACAAAGGCCAATATTGTATTGAACACGATGGTAAGAGACTGAAGTTCAGGTTTCTTTTTCATGGTAATTTTTAGATTTATGTACACATTTTCCTTGTTTTCTCAGGTAACAATCTTTTCAGCATATTGTCAAAGAAAATTTGAGGTGGAGCCAGTTGAAGTGATATATTCTGATGGGAGGTCATTCATTTACCCTGATTTATCTGTCTATAACATGGAAGTTCCTCTTTCATATATTACTGGCTCAATTGGAGTCTCTTTGGAGGCAGAAAAGGTATTGTAATTCCTGTTGTTCCTACACTTGTTACTAATTTTGTGCACATGCTTTCATTTAAATTTAAATGAAGTGCTGCTCCATTTGATGTCAGCATTTTCATTGATTAAGTGATGTATCATAAGTAAACCAATTCTGCTTTTGATCATATTAGGCTTTAATTTGAAAAGATAATTGATGGTGTCGAGTTTACTCAATTTCCTGAAGCAAAGGACTTGTGTGGATTGTTCAAATGCACAAAGATTTGAAATAGACAGCACATTAAGAAAGATCACGACTTTGATTTTCCTTCAATTTGAAAATTTGCTCAATGATACCTGGAAGTATACTTGCATCTGGCTTTACCAGAGAAAAAGAATTACTGATCGAACATGATTTATTGTACTTACAGTGTTTGATTTCAATGAGCAAGACTATAGTTTAACTTTGGATAGATTTCAAGGAAATGCAAGTTGGTTCCTTGCATGTAAGTTGATAACTGATGGTAGCATGTTTAACTTTAGGTGATACTTTATGATGCAGAACCACCTGCCACTGAATTCTAGACTACTTATTTTAGGAAGAAGTTTAGGATTTTATTTATTTATTTTTTAGTCTATCAGTTAGTCCTATTCCTAGTGGGTTTTTTTTTTGGATTGGGTTTGGTTTTCCTATTTTCTAGTTGCTTTGATGCTAATAAATAGCGCCCTGGTTAGACATTCAAGATGAAGTGACAAAGATCAATTGATCAAATAAATTGAGTGCTCAAAGAATTAGTTTTCTTGGATTGTGTTAATTTTCCATTCACTTGATTCTCCTTAACTTTGTTTACAAGTTATATTAGGAGGAGAATATAGTTGGGGCAGCAATCAGTCGTGGATTACATCTAGTTTGTTTGAGAGTCAGTGGACTTCTAGGGAAGTCATCTAAAGTTGTTTTAGCCATTTAAAACAGAGCTCGACAAATGCTGTTGTTTGAACTGTAATTTTATGTGTTATCAGCATCAAGGAAAAGGAAAACAGATGTTGAGGTGGTGAAAATAATTGAATTTCTGATTAGTTTTAAAAATGTATATAAGTTATCTGAAAGCAGTTGAAATTTAAGAATTGTTAAGCTGTTTTCAATCACAGGCATAGATTTTGATGTTGATTCATTCTTGTATTCATTAACCATCCACTGTTGTCATTTACCTGGTAATTTTGGTAAGAATATTAAGGAACAATTTTTATTTTTTTTTCCCGATTATCATATCAAAATTGCTTCTGTCTTGAAGAAACCATCTCTTATCAGGGGATGTTGTACAGTACATGATTTCTGTCGTTGGCTGTTGTACAGTACATGATTTCTGTCGTTGGAAGTTCTGCACCTGATGGGTATATTAGCCCTCTGGCATGCTTTCTTCTAGGATTTTCTGTCAGCTATCTGTTTATCAATTATGGCATTGCTGACACTATTCCCTTGTGTCTGTCCATGCAAGAAAGTCTGAGATAGCAATAGCACTTGTTTTGTATTTTTTTTCTTTATCATTCAGGTTACTAGTTTATTAAATCGGATGCAATTGCGTGCTGAGCATTCTGTACTTGATGACAACAAATGCAATATCAATGTATCGGTACCTCCAACAAGAAGTGACATTCTTCACCCGTGTGATGTTATGGAGGTATACAACAATGGTTACTATTATTTACTGTGTTTATAACATAGCCAATTTGCGTACTTTTCTTTTTGTGAATGACAAGGCATCCACTGTCTTTTCAAGGATGTTGCAATTGCTTATGGGTACAATGACATTCCAAAGAGAAGGCTCCCATCAATGAAGCCACTGCCCTTGAATCAGCTCGAGGATCTTATCAGAGCAGAGGTACTAAAAGGAGATCTCTCTCTCTCTCTCTCTCTCTCTCTTCATGTTCTTGCTTTGCTAGCATTTTCTTATTGTGGTTTTTATTATTCTACTTTGATTTCCATGGGCTATTTTATTATTTATTTATTTATTTTGTCTGCAATTTCTAGATTGCAATGAATGGGTTTACAGAGGTCTTAACATGGATTTTATGCTCTAATCGAGAGAATTTTGCCTTGTTAAATCGAGAAGATGATCAATCAAGTGCAGTGATTATTGGAAATCCCCGTTCCTCAGATTTTGAGGTTTGTGTTAAATCGTCTTTGGTGGTGTTCCAAGCCTACTATATTTTCATGTTCTATTTTGATTTTGGTCGTTTCAATCTCTTTGAACTGGCTTTCCTTCACCTTTGTATAACTTTTACCTGATATGCACCTCTGCTTTTCCTTGTTTTATTGCTAAGACTTTTTAACCAACAATCAAATTATTATGAAGATAAATTGTGTATTAGTAAAACCTCTGTATGTTTGTATTCTCATATGATTGTGGAGTGTGGTTGATATCCTCTGGAAATATCATCCTTCAATTGGCAGAATTTATAACTCTAAAATGCACTTGCTTGTTTGTTTCAAATATTGTAAGACTTGGATATACTTAAAGGATATATTCTTATGAAGATGTTAGACATTGCTGGTACTTCACATGATCAGTCATCCATTGTGAATCAGAAACTAGCTGCTTTTGCAGTATTTATGGTTAGGTGATAATGCATGATGAATCAGAAAGGGTTCTGGGATCGGGGTTGAGAGGGTTCCAAACAAGCATGCGTAAATGGGCAGAAAGTAATTGTCTGAATTGCTATTTTGGTTCCTATGTCTGTGGTCTAAATAATCTTTGCAGCTTTTGTATGCTACCTATTTTGGCATATCTTTACATAATATCTTCACCTCTTTTTCAAATTTTAATTTCCTGTACATTTCTGTAGGCTGTCCGAACAAGCCTCATGCCTGGTGCTTTGAAAATTATTGGACATAACAAAGACCATCCTAAGCCAATCAAGGTACTTATTTCTGGTTCTTGATAGTCCTTGTTATTAGAGAATTGTATATTTCTTACACTATTTTGACAACTTGAATGCATAGATAATTCTACTAATCTCTGGAGTATGCTCAAATATCTATCAAGTATGATAGTGTCTTGATACTCCGTGGCAATAATTTTTACCCTCATTGGTAGGAGGAAGTTCCTTCATCTAACAGAACAACTATCTAGGGTGCAATTTTTTTATGCATGTCCAAGGGTGTTTGCTTAATGCATCGAGTCCAGTTCATTGCAAAATAGAAGTTCATACTGCTATTTTTATGCGCACATGTGCACATCCTCCCATTATGTCTTTGGTAGCTGCTATATCAATGAGAATCAATAATCTTTTTTCAGGTGTGATAACTTGTTCCTGCTTTTGGCAGGATATATGTATATATATGTGTGTGTGGATAACTTCTCATGTTTGAAATTGGCCAATAGATTTTTGAAGTGGGTGATGTAGCATTTTTGGATGAGAGTAAAGATGTTGGTGCAACTAACCGTCGCCATCTTGCAGCTCTGTATTGTGGCACTAACTCAGGATTTGAGGTATAGTTTGTTATGTTGTTGAGCTTCATTTCCAATCTTGTATGGAATGGCTTCATTACAAGTTTTTGAACGGTTATTATCTGATACTTCATCGATTCATTGATTTTATTTCCTTGGTATTCTTTTTTTTGATATCTTGTCACCCATTAAAGATCTCTCAAGTTGATTTTCTTATTTGAAGGCATGGCTTTTGCCAAACAATATTCAAATTTGTATGCTTTTGTGCAGCAATTATCTAGCCTAAGGATCAAGTGTGATTTCGGTGTATAGGTAGAGGGTCCAAAATCTAATAATTGCTGGGAGACAAGTGTTTCTCTAGCTAGAATTAGGAAGCATAAAGTATCTCCTGCTTAGCAAATTTTAAATTTCTTGTTTATTTTTTTATTATTCTAAATGGTAGTTGTGTTTTTACTCAGGAGTCAAACTCTATTGGTGACATCAGGAAGATTTCAAGCCCGTAAATATGCTTATAATATTCTAATTCCAGCTGCACAATTTAATGAATAAAGTTGCATCCTATTTCTCTAATTTCTTGCACAGCGTGAGGCTTTAATAAATGGATTTCTTTCATAACGCTACAAGCCTGCAGTTAGTAGTCCTTTCCCCTTTATCATTCAATTTTTACATCAAATCTGATGTCAATGTCTAAATTCATAAATCCAAAATCCTACGACCACACTCCATGAAATTCATCCGAGGACTTTTCCTCTATTGTTCTGCATCCAGCAATTTTGTCTCTAAATTTTATTAGCCACACAGAATTTATAAAGTCTAATAAGTTAAATGGATGACATTTTAAACCGTGTTTGCAGCTTATTCATTCCTTGTTGGACAGAATTATGGAAGTGCTGGGAACCCCTTTTGTGCCAATCGGTGACAATACGGGGTACTACATACAGCGGTCAGATGTAAGTATTTCCTGTGCTGCCTGTTGTTTTTGAGGTCATTCTGGCATTATTGGTTATGATAACCCTCATTTGTTATTTACTGAAGGCACCTGAATTTCTTCCCGGTAGACAAGCTAGCATCATTTACAAAGGGAAGCATATTGGCGATTTTGGTATTGTGCACCCCCAGGTATCTAGTGATCGCATACGTAGAAGTTTTATTTATTAGCACCATGATATTTCATAACAATAGTCAGTAACATAATATAGTCTCTTGTTGGTGTCAATGTGTTAAAATCTGAAATTTCTAGTAAACTTTATTGATTGTGCCTTTCTTTATCCATGAAATTGATTATTCTATTCTTGAATTTTTTACTGATTGCTATGTTGGACTCTAACAAATTGTTATATACAGTTGCACAGTGCTCCAGAAGTGATTTTTAGTGAAAACAGTGACTTGTAATTTCTGTTGTCCATACATTTGTGGAGAATATTTTATATAAATTGGTAGTCTTTTTGGTGCTGGCAGCGGCTGTTTATTAGGGTTGGGTGGTGGTGAAAAGTATTGTTTTAGCACTGTAATCTATTTTGGAATTTAAGCTTTATTTTATGTCGGCATCAACACTATAAATGAAAAATGAATTTCACAACTTATTTTACAGAACAGATGGCCAGTGGCTATGCGGAATAAATTTTTCATAGAAAAGTGTTCCTTTCGCAAGTTACATTCAATTTCCTGCCAGTTCACTTATTCTATGACTCCTTTTGTATGGTTTAAACATCTTTCTGATTAGCAATAAATTACCAGGTCTTGAACAACTTTATCATTACGGATCCATGTTCCTTCTTGGAAATTGATATTGAGCATTTTTTGTAAGGTCTACGGTGACAACAAATGTAAGTAACGGTCCTTGTTTCAAGTATTCGTTTCCTGAAAGCTTCAAATTCTTTTGAGCAATGTTACACTTATCCACACTTGTGGGTGCCTGACATCTATGAGCTGGGCTTAGCATTTGCCCACCAGGATCTGCAAATGCAGGCACACCAATTAGCTCGCTGGCCCCCTTGTTTTTTGTTATTTGTAAGTGATCCGTTATTTTTCCTCTTGAGCATGCAGGTCAGCTGGTGATCTGGTGCAGTGGCTTGAATCTTGTTTTGCCTGAGATGGTGATTACTGGCCTAAAATCTGGAGAGAAATTACTGGCCTACACCTGCGAGTGCTTTGTTTTCTTAGAGAGTTCGTTTTCTTAAGACAATGAAACTATCGGTATTGATTATTTAGGCAATTAAAACTCAGATTTTGATGTGAAATATCTACTGATGGTTTACTTAGCTAGGTCTTTTCGTTTCATGTTCTGATTTTTCTCAATATATGTGACTAGTATTTGTTAAAGAGAAATATAAAATCATTATTGGGGGTTGAGATGATTGAAGGTAGTGATGAACTTATATAAGTTTTAAGTTCCTATGAGTTTTACGAACTATTCCTGGAGGAGAGTTTAAATTTTTTAGTTGAGATTATTGTTTGAAAGTGTTTATATTTTTTCACCCTGAACATTGCTTTTAGATAAAGGAATGCTTTAGCACTTGTTTGATTTTGTGGTAGTTTCTGTATTTTAAAAGGGTTTTTAATTTGTTTTCCATCTATGAAAGTATTAAATTGATGTTTTTAGGTGTTTTTTATATATATATATGTTTTTGATGTGATGATGTAAAAAAAAAAAAAAAACTTAAAAAACATTATTTTTAATTGAAAAATATTTTTTAAAAAATATTATGTACTAAGGATACATTAAAGTTTAAAATGTTCGTGTTTTTTTTCTTTTTTTGGAGTAAAAGATTCGGTGGAAAGGTATTTATAAGTAATGTTCCATAACTCATAAAGGTTGCTGGACTCGTAAGTAGTGAAAAACGGCTGTGTTAGATTTCATAATAAGAAATTCAAAAGTTATTTCCTTGAGTAAGAAATTATACATAGGAATGACAATGGATGGTACTTATAGGTTCAGTTTTTATTATATTTTTATTTTAATTATTATTCATAGTGAAAGAAAATTAGATATTTATATTCAATTTATCATTTTTGGTTTTTTTAGTAGTGGTAGTTTTAGATTTATTTATTTTATAAGAGCAAATCTTTGTCTAACGAATGAACTTGAAGGTCATCAAAGCCCAAAACACAATTAGTTAGTTATCACACGAACTAAGCTCACCTTGGGTCGGGGCGACCCTAGGGTGGGTCTTATAATTATGGGTAGAACTAAAATACATATAATTTTTTTTTTTCATTTTTACCCCTATTTGGGGATTTTAATTCCACCCAAACTCGATGAATACTAATTCAAATGGACTTAAATGAGAAGTTTAGGCAAAACTTTGAAAGTACAAGTTGGGTTTCGAGCAAGTAATTGATTTTGTTTTACTTTACCCATTGTTGACTTGAAATTTTATTTCTGTGCATAAAGTTGATAAAAATTACAGTGTGAGAGAGGGAGTTTAGTTGTTTAGGGTTTTTTTTCACCTAGTCTCATTA
>Ga0307510_10009083_pt1 | contig 11834 bp, 14 predicted proteins | sample 12_EM_MG_FD_207224 | JGI IMG/M metagenome (GOLD analysis project Ga0307510, IMG submission 207224) | Populus trichocarpa ectomycorrhiza microbial communities from riparian zone in the Pacific Northwest, United States - 12_EM | ecosystem: Host-associated > Plants > Roots > Unclassified | place...
ACTTGTCGGGATCGTCGTTGCGTCCTCTGACCACTGTAACCAAAATGTTCACTTTTAGATATGATCAATATGCTCAAGCTCGGGTTCACACCAAAAGCTTGCTGCTGGGTGCATCGCAGAGGCCAAGCACAGAGTATCCTTGCCGTGTGAGACACACACTCTTCTCTTTGCTGCTGGAACGCGCGTAGCTCATGGTTCGTCAGCTCAGAACAACACTCTGGTACCATCCGTCTGTACGATGGCCGTGGTGATGGTAAACCACTGGAGACGGTGGAGAAGCTCCATCGGTTCCCGGTTCATTTGATGATTGTGCGTTCTTTATCCATCCTTCGCTCTTCCAGAGGCTCCGACGATTGTGATCTGACACCCCGAGTAGTACAGCGACAGGTTCGACTGCGTCATCTCGGCGGATGAAGGTGGCTTTGTCGAATACTGGAGGCCAAGCGAGCAGTTCGAGTTGCCGAACAATGTGCCCGGGTTGTGGTCGTTCAAGAGCCAGACAGACTTATATGAGTTTAAGAAGGTGCGCCCCGCCCTCCTCTCGTCCTCATATCCCACTCACGAGAGAACCCTTTCCAGTCAAAATCAACGCCGACATGTATTACGCTCTCCCCGGACTCGTCATCATTCGTCACATTCTCCCTGCCCGACCGGCAGATACGCATCTTCTCGTTCTTGACGGGGAAAATGACGAGGAAGTACGACGAGTCACTCGCGGCCATTCAAGAAATGCAGCAAGCCGGCACGGCGGTGTGCAAAGTCGAGGACATGGAGTTCGGTCGCCGCCTCGCTGTGGAAAAGGAGCTTGAGCTCCCTGGCCCTGACGGGAAGGTACCCGGGGCGTGGATCAACGCGGTGTGGGATGAAAGCGGGGCTTTCGTACTGTACCCTACGTTATTGGGGATCAAAGGTAAGCACCGGGCGGCAGCGATCCCTTCATGTGGTTTGCTGAGTTCACGCGACCACGCAGTCGTGAACATGGTGACGAATCGCGTCGTGCGGCTCTTGGGGAAGGACGAGACCGTGCGCTGGATGAACCTCAGTCTGTACCAGGGCGCCCCCGCCAAGAAGGGCATCACCACCGTGGCGATGGCCGCGTCGGCCAACCCGATATTGGCGGACAAGGCAGTGCGTGACCCGACACTGTTCTGCACCGCCCTCAAACGACAGCGGTTTTACATGTTCACGCGCAGCGAGCCCGAGTACGTTCCGTCTCCGAACCCCCCTGTCCCAGTTGTTGACCGAGGCCCCCGGTCCCACAGAGACAGTAGCTCGAAATCCGGCGACCGCGATATCTTCAACGAGCGACCGACGCGCGAAGAGCAGTCGATCGCCGCTGCCGCGCCTGCCGCGGCGTCGTCGCGCACGGCAGCGCTCGCGTCGTCCGCGACGATCCACACGACGCTGGGCGACATGCACCTGCGGTTGTTCCCGCAGCAAGCTCCCAAGGCTGTGGAGAACTTCATCGGCCACGCACGGAGCGGGTACTACGACGGCGTCATCTTCCACCGCGTGATCCCCAAGTTCATGGTCCAGACGGGCGACCCACTTGGCGATGGCACGGGCGGGACGAGCATCTGGGACCACGAGTTTGAAGACGAGTTTGACGACGATTTGAGGCACGATCGGTATGTGAATGAAAGGGTCCCAGGACGTTTCGAACGAATCGCTCAACCACCCTCCGTTCTTGCTTTCTTTCTTTTTTTTCCTTTTTTGCAGGCCGTATACTTTGAGTATGGCAAACGCAGGTCCGAACACGAACGGATCCCAGTTCTTCATCACTACCAATGCCACGCCGTGGCTCGACAACAAACACACCATCTTCGGCCGCCTTCTTTCGGGGTTGGAGACGGTGCATGCGATCGAGAATGTGAAGACGAACAAGGCGGATAAACCATACGAGGATATCAAAATTACTAACATCGATATCGAATAGGCTGGATTTGTCTACTACGAATGTTTTGTACTTCCTACTTTGGCGTATCGATTATAATATCGAATATCGTCCGCGTGTTTACCGTGCACTAGGTCGTGCGTGTGGGAGCAAGCCAAGCTGGTCGACGAGGGGCTGCCAGTGGATAGGGGAAGCCTTTCGCCTGCATGTTTGTTGGGTCAGCCCTCACAGGCCTCACAACTCGCAACCCAGAAAATGACACTCTGTTTCCTGGTTTTTCCGCTACAGGATAATTGAATTGTGGTTGTTCCATGAGAGTTACACTGAAAAGGATGGGTAGCATATCTAGTCGTCGTCATCGTCATCGTCGGGGCCGTTATCATAGACGACCTCCGGCTCCGTCACGCCTTCATCATCGAGATCGTCCCACGGCACGTCCGCTTCATGCCATCTAGATTTCTCGCCTTGAGTGCGCATTCGATCGAGTGGTGCAACGGGGTACTCACCCATCCCTTCCCAAGCCACTGTCATCCCTCCTCAAAAGAGGTTTTGTTATCTTCTTCAGGCAGAACAGTGGCGTATAGTTGGCGTCCTGTCGGTAAGCGTGCTGACGAACGCCAGTGCCGCCCTCGGCAACCCATCCGAGGTACATGTTGGCGGCTGGAGCCGCTGGGTTGATTACACTTGTCTGCAAGCTGACCGCCACTCTCTCGCTCGCTGGTTAAAAAAAGAGCAATTGATTTTTACTCGTGAGGACAAAGGAGAGGATGCAGGCACGTACACCTGGTAGAAAGGTACATGTAGTACCCGGGGCAATTCCAGGTTTGATATACCACCATCTTGCCCCTGAGGATGGGAAGGCGGAGGGTCTCGGAATTGAAGAATTGGTCGGGGACGCGCGTCAGCTGCGGCCTGTGCATCAGCAAGATCGCACCGCGTCTCGCGTTGAATTGCCACTGCCACTCGAAGATGAGGCCCGGAGCGGTGGGGACGTTCCTGAGAACCCCATGAAAGGCTGGCGTCAAAACGAATGAAAAGCTCGAGGTATTTGAGGCTTACGCTCCAGCAGAGGTGTTAATATCTATTCCCCGCACTTCGTACGAGTGGATCTCGAATTGATCCACCTCTGGCGCAAGAACGGCAGGATGCCGACTGGCGATTTCTTTGGTGTCGTCATGGGAATAAATGTTTCCCTCTACCAGCAACTCTCCCGTCCTTTTGTTGATCGTACCAAAATCGCCAGGCTGTTTTGTTTTTTGGTAAGGGAACGATCAAAAACGCGCCAACGGACTAGTAAGAGTTGATGGCGATGCTAACATGAATGCGTCTGGGTGGGTCCCAGTTGGGCCACTTTGCGGCTGCCTCCTTAATCAGGTCGACATACTTGCGTTGCGCATTCTCCCTTGAACGGAAACGAAACATCGTGAGGATCGTCTGCGGTGCAGATAGAGGAGCAGGGGCCCTTGGCTGATCGAGTACTGTCCGGACGTCTTATATGTCGGCGTCTATTCTTTCGCACAGGAAAGTGGACAATTTAAGCTCACTACAGCCTGAGCACAGGGCGACTGCGCGGCATCCTACTACCTGACCCCTGGGACAGCAGGCGACGAGATTCTGTCAATTGTCACTGGTTTGTCGGCTGGATCGTACAGTATTCTTGGTCTGGCAAGGTCGGACACAGCCCCAGGACCTTCGAGGGGGTGAAGGAAGAGCCCGCGATGACCCGGAACCAGATGGTAAATTTGTGGTGAAAGAAAGATACAGCCCAACGCGGCATAAAATTCCCATGCGGGCTGTGTGGTCCCTTGAATGGAAAAAGGATGTGAATATATTCAAAGGTGAGATTAATCAACCCCTTTGTTCGCAAGGGAATCGAACGGATCTCACAACCCGAATGAAGGCTGTGGCGAATAGAAATGTCGTTCAGAATTGGAGTGGTACATGTGGACCCTATTATAAGGTCGGTTAACGCGAATGTCGGGCACGAGGTCCTGTCCAAGGAGCACAGCACGGCCGCTTACATCGCCATGGGCCATGGGACATGGCCAGGTGAGGGATAGAAAATATTTTCGGGTCACTTATGTGCCGCGATGGACCACTACAGTACACTTAACGGAACTCGGCCTGTGCCCCCTGACTCCTTGACGTAACCACATTAGAGCCAGAGCCCAGGCGGAATTGGTTAAAAGATATCTCAAGGCGTACTAATGATCAAGTATTGACATGACCAACCTACAAATCGTTCTACAATAGCTGTCCCGGTAGGTCTCAAGGATTCAAAATATTCAAAGTTGGTGTAATTATACATGTGTGATAAGGGTGAACAAAACGAACCCATGTCCATCGGAGATGTAAACAGTATGATACATGTTCAGCTTATTCATCGAAATTGTGGTCGTCTCGTCGTCACCAACCACGACAACGGAAAGTAGGGTTTTTGGATCATCCCTCCTCTTCCTCACTCTCCGTGTAGTTGTAGTTGTCCCCGTCGTTGGACTTTATACATAGGGTTGAATGCATCAGCGACGAACTTCCCACCACAGAACTGAAACTGGAATCTGGTGCTTACCGATTCGCCTTGATCGCTGGGCACTTCAACTCCGTCATCGTCAAGATCATGCCAAGGACTTTCCGAGGAGGCCCATCTGAATGTACTCAGCAATAGGCAGACACCTCGTATGAAAAGCCACTTACATGATCTCATTTGGGTCCCTTCCGTCTCGCCTTGGACGTATATTTCTTTTCCGGATCTTTTGCAGTTGGAACAGTGGAAGGTAATGTCCGTTCGCTCGGCTGCCGAATTGGTAAAGGCCGACGTTACCCTCGGCGTACCACCCAGTTTCCTGCCCAGATCCTGTATTGGGAGCGCGTAAAGCGACCTTTACGTGCTCGTTGGCTACAATGTGAGCGAGTTATCAGAGCCGCTGACGCCTTTATTGTCCCAGAGGGATGAAAACGCACACTTGTTGGACATGTACATTGCGAATGCAGGGCACAACCAGAGGTTAGTGACAACATTTTTCGTCCTGATGTCTGGCATTGGGTTATCGGCCCTGAGGGCCAGATCGAGAAATGCGTCAGGTATGCTGATCCTTTGAGCATGATACAGGACTAGGAAGGCTTGACGGTCTTCCCTGAATTTCCATTGGCGCTTGTAGACGATATCGCGTAGGTCTCCGAAATCCCTGCCAAGCGTGAGCGGAACGATAACCTGCCATACACCTGGCTCTCTCACGGTGCCCTCGTCGAACATGCAAGAAAGCTCGTGTCGATCTTGAGTTCATATTCTGGATCATGAACCGCTGGAGGATAATCCTTTGCGATGGAGGCCAAGGGTTCGTCTCGATAGATGTTACCCTCGCAAATGAACTGTCCATTCTCTGGGTCGATCCGACCAAAATCTCCCACCTTTGTGTGGAAACGTGCGTCAAATGTTTGGACATTATTGGGGGCTGCCAGCATACCTCTACGCGTTTCTGTGGATTCCAGTTTGGGTACTTTCCAGAGATTCCCTGGATCAGGTCGATAAACTTGCGGCACGCTCGTGTGGAATTGAGAGGGGCCATGATAGGGTGGTTGCGATGGACAGACGGCAATTGAATGGGGCCGTGCGGTCGTAAGTCGGGCGATGAGCTGTCTACCCTGACGAGGCGGCGGCGATTTCTTGGATAGTAGGAATCTTGTCTAGATCACGTATAGTTAAGTGGTTTCGGAATCCATTGGGGCAATGCTTGCTCTTTCAGGCGTGGCTGTGCTCCTTGTCAGTTGTTGAACCCTTTTGATGATCTAGTGTCGGCGTCAAAAGTGGTGTAGGACAAGTGAGAAAGTGAGAACGTGCGATACAGACAGGACCGAGGAAAGATACACCCTCTGCGACGGGTTCTCAGTCGCAGCCGCGGAACTTTGCACTGCCAACCTTACGGTCGAGCAAACTTCGCGTGGTGTGAATCCGGTTGCGAGGGGCCATAAGAATGAATGCAGGGACATGTGTTTGTGTGTCACGACTAGGGCTAGCCCCACAATCTAACGTGGGTAGAAGTAATAGGAGAGGAGATTGGACCACATGTGGCGCTATACAACGCAAACGAAGTAGAACAAACAAATGTGATGTATACTATCTATCGGGCGTCAAGAGGCAAAAATTTCGCGGACGTCTTCCAGTCCAGACGCTCTCATGCGTGCGGTCCAGCCTGGTCGAGGTGGATCGGCGTGGCTAAGCCGCCTAAGCTCCGCGGCTTACTGTACACTGTCCCGATCCCAAACGACAGTCGTCGGAAAATGATGTGGGGGTGTTCGAGTTCGAGTTATACCGTTGTTTGTTCGCCTTTGGAGTGTCAGGAGGTCTGTGCTCCTGCGCCTGATCGTGGAATACGGAATACCCAACGCGTAGAATGGATATGATGACGTGCAACTCGGTCCGGTTGACATCATATGCTATGGAGGCACTCGGGACTCGGGAGCTCACCGTAGACCAAACCAGACCAGCCTTGGCCGCGCCCAGGCCTCTCGGGCCTCACACCCACTTCCCTTCTTTACCATGCCGTGTTCCGCGGCAACATCGAAAATATATATATAAGGCTACTGTGGTGTCGGCTCTATCATCCAAAGACCCAAAGACATATACCATGGCTCACGAAGGTCAAGAGACCATCTCTATTGGCAACTATCTCCTCGAAAGGCTATCTCAAATTGGCGTTCAGGCAGGCTCTAATTTCTCCCTTCCATTTCCTGCACAATTCTCACTTAACGTTCAGTCGCTATTCGGTGTTCCTGGAGACTTTAATCTGGGTGAGCCCCCCCTTTCCTTATTCTTTGCTCTCAAGATATATTGACGGCCGTTCAGGATTTTTGGTCTGTCCTGCTACTATCTTACATGCACTTCTCCCCTGACGTGAGGATAGGATCTCGTCGAAGACCACCCGAAGGTCGATTGGATTGGCAACTGGTACTTGCTTTGTCAATATATATACGTACCAATCGTGTTGACCCCATCCAGTAATGAACTGAATGCAGCTTACGCAGCAGATGGTTATGCCCGCGTCAAGCATGGCAGCGTAGGTGCCATTCTCACCACGTACGTACAACGTTCCTTTGCGGATGTCCGGCGAATCTAATGCCCATGAAGCTTTGGCGTCGGCGAACTCAGCGCGATCAATGGAATAGCTGGCGGTTCGTCAAAAGATGGTTACTTTTCAAGTATTATCCACTTACTGACGTTTTGACTTCTTTCGTCTCAGCCTTCTCCGAGCATGTACCTATTGTACACATAGTTGGCGCCCCAAGTACTGTGCAACAAAAGAACAAGCCTTTGCTTCACCACACTCTTGGTGACGGAAGGTATGTGATGTTTCCTGATGTGTCTTCTCTAGTGACCACCTCTCCATAGATATGATGCCTACATAAAAGCAGCCCAACAGTTCACGTGGTCCCAAGGAGCCATTTTTGAAGCGATCTCCGCGGCATCCGAAATTGACCGCGTTCTGACGGACTGCATCACATCCGTAGGCTCTCACGTCACTGTACAGGGAGCTCTAGCTCACCATAGTATACCAGGCCCGACCTGTGTACCTTGAACTCCCTACTGATGTAGTCTTTACCAAGATTCCCCGCGGGAAGCTGGACACACCCCTCACGCCCACTCCACAAATAACAGACCAACATGCAGAGGACTTCGTTCTTGGCGAGATTCAGGCGCTCGTAGAGAAGGCTGGTCCGGAGGTAGTCATCCTCGTCGATGCGTGTACAATTCGCCACGACGTCGTAGAAGAAGTGTGGGATCTCATACAGCGTACTGGCTTCCCCGTTTATTCTGCGCCTATGGGTAAGACGGCCATCCCTGAGGATTACGAACGTTTTGGTGGGGTACGTTCTCTTTATTTGTTTTCACCGAGATTTCGCGCTGACGTCACGAAACAGATTTACGTTGGTTCCATTTCGCATCCGGAAATCAAGGAAAAGGTTGAGAGTGCGAAACTTATTCTCTCTATTGGTGGGCTCAAATCAGACTTCAATACTGGAAACTTCACATATCGCACCTCGCGATCGACCACTGTCGAGGTAACGTATACTTTCATCATCGCCCAACTTCATGTAGTGCTCAGTCCATATCAGCTTCATTCAGACCATGCTCGTGTTCAGTATGCGCTGTACCCTGGACTTGGCATGAAGCACCTCCTTCCCAAGCTGACTGCGCGCTTGCATCCGCTTGACTCGCCGTCTTCCCTTGCCAGTGTACCTCCGTTCCGTGCCATCCTCCCTAAAGCGGAAGAAGATCCCCTTGGTGAAGAGATAATATCTCATCTCTATTTCTGGCCACGCATTTCACAATTTATACGCCCCGAGGATGTGGTGGTGACCGAAACAGGCACATCGAGCTTCGGTGCACTTGAGATGCCTTTGCCAGCCAAGTCGATCTATCTCTCCCAAATTCTTTGGGGTAGCATTGGCTGGGCGACGGGTGCGGCCGTTGGAGCGGCACTTGCTGCGCGCGAGAGGCGGCTCAAGGGCAGGACGCTACTGTTCACGGGCGATGGAAGCTTGCAACTCACAGTGCAGGAGCTGTCAACGGCCATGCGGCATGGACTCACACCTATCCTGTTCGTGCTGAATAACAGGGGATACACAATTGAGCGACACTTGCACGGAAGGGAGCGTCATTACAATGACATAGTTAACTGGTACGCACTTACCGCCCCTCGTGAGACCACAGATAGAAGAACGCTAATGCCGGCTCAGGAAATGGACCCAACTTCTCGACGTCTTGGCTCCGGAGGACTTGTCGCCAAAACCCAAGTCGTACACCGTGCGTACGAAACGTGAACTAGATGCGCTGCTGGAAGATGGGTCATTCGCGAGTGCGGCTGGTATCCAGCTCGTCGAGGTCGTGATGGATAAATTTGATGCTCCTATGCCGTTGTTGCGCCAGGCAGAGTTGAGCGGCAAGACGAATCACTACGTTGTGTGAAGGCCATCTGTAGAAGGGGAAAAGAAGAAACAAAGTAAGCCAGCGTTATTGTGTCGTGTACTATACTGTACGTCGTCGTGTTCAAGTTGCCAGTGAGTGTTTAATCAGAATCGTGTCATTAGATCACGTGATAGCCCATTGTATGCGCGTCAGTTGCGCGCCTTGCGTGTTTGCATCTTGATTTGGACGCGTTTCTGAACCATTCTCGTGACTGCTACTTTGAGCTGAAGCGCCCGGCTTCGAACACCCACTACTTTAGGTCCATACCATTACCGGAGTGCTACCGTGTTGGAGATACAGACGAACACGTCGAACATGTCAAATACCTCATTCCCTCCCCAGATTGGGAACTACCTGCTCGGGCCGCAGCTTGGCTCGGGCGTATCGGGTATGTTCGACTTCGACAGACGCGTTGACCCTGGCAATGGTGGCGAACTCACCTGCGTTGGTGGTTGATTACAGGATCCACTTTTCGTGCCACACACATATATACGGGCCAAGTAGTCGCTCTCAAAGTCCAGGCGATCGACGTTTCGTATCCATCGAACCCGCACGAACGTAAAATCTATCCGTTACTGCAAGGGGGTGTCGGCATGCCTACTCTGTGGGCATCCGGGCTGTGGGGACGATGGGACTATCTAGCGATGGATCTATTGGGGAATAGCCTCGACAGGCTATACAGGAAGACGGGGAAGAATGTGATGGACCTCCGGAGCACTTGCTCTATCGCCATTCAACTGGTACGGCTTCCGTCCCCTTCGTTATCACCATTCTTCCTTTTCGCTTCCGACGGCGCTCTTTTTGTTCTTTAATTCGGGTGGATTGGCGCTGACGCACCTGGACTTCTTCTGGTACGCACGCAGATTTCGCGGCTGGAGTTCATGCACTCGCGAGGTGTGTTGCACCGGGACGTGCAACTCGGCAATTGCGTTGTTGGCCTCGAACCAAGACACGAGACGATATACATGATCGATTTCGGGTTTGCGAAGCGATACCTCGACAGCAAGCAACGGCACATCGCAAACCGCACCGAAAGATGTTTCATCGGGAACTATTGGTTCTCGAGCGTGAACGTCCACTGCCGTGGAAAAAGTGAGCAATGCTCCCTCCGTTCGAGTCGGCGCTATAACGCTCAACGATGACGACCATATAGCATGCTCGAGACGTGATGATCTCGAATCTGCGGCGCTGCTGTTGCTGCACCTACTTACCCCGGGTGGCCTGCCGTGGACGCGGAACGGTGTGCCTCGCGACGAGGTGGCGCACGACCGTTTAAAACGTGAGAAACGCGCAGCGCGGCCGGAGGATCTGGGCCGCGGCCTCCCAGAAGAGTTCGAGGAGTTCCTGCGGTATTGCCGTAGTCTGGCTTTTACGGAGCAGCCTGACTATGCGCACTGGCGGGGGCGTTTCCGCGACCTGGCGAACGAACTCGGGTACCGTGACGCCGAACGGTTTATCTGGCCACCACCCCCTGCACCCGTGGTGAGTGTTCATCGTTGGTTAAGTGATGGTCGTCATGGGATCTGATGTCATTCCAGCAGCGGATTATGAGTCGACCATCGAAGCCGCGGTCTCACCAAGGTCAATCCGGGGATGCATGCATGGCAGGGCTGCTGCAGGGCCTGGCGCAATTGAACATCAACCGAGAAAACTCAGAGCGCACGGTGCTCGGGGACAAGAAGAACGTGCAAAATGATGGCGGCAACAACGGGCGCTTACTGCTCAAAAAGCCAGAGGTGGCTGATATCCTCATCATCTCTGACGGGCGCGGGTGGGCAGGAGACCACGGGCCAGTTGCGCACAGGTATAACAAGGCAGCGCAGATCATAAAGTTGACGCAAGCGGCGGGACAAGCAGCCGATAATCGGGTGCTGGCGCAGATCACCACCGATTTCGTCAAGGTGCTGCAGAGCTCCAACTCGCGTACGCTGACGCGCGAAGGGTTCGCGTTCCTTGACGCGCTGCACAAGCAGCTTGCCGATCCGTCGGTGTTCATCGTGCCGTTGCGCACGAGCAAGACGCGGTCTCAGCAGCAACGAGAAGACCGGCGAGAAAATCCGCCCGCAGAAGATGCGGCGCTAGAACGGCGGAGCAAACTCAATGTGTTGCGAGCGTCACTGGCCAGGGCTCAGGACAATGAGTCGCTCGCCAAGCTGATCGCTGAGTTTGGAGCGCTTATAGACCGAGCCGCGGGACGGAAACTTACAAAGGATGGGATGGCGTTCCTTGAGAGTGTGGCGCATCGCTTACTTGTTGTACGGGTGTGATTGTGTTATGATCTTAGAGGTGTTATATCTATGCGAGGAACTTTAATACAGTATTATCATGACCTACGACTACAAGTGTACGGCATCATCGGAATTATGCGGGAGGGAGTATGTAAAAGGCGTAACCCGAACTGTTTCATTGGTTGTCATTACGAAAACCCCATAAAAACGCAACTCGCCCCATTTTTTTGTTTCTCTATCAGACACCACGAGGGGGTGTCCACTACCATCAAATAGACCATTTCTCTCTCTCTCTCTCTTCCCCATTCCTTCCCCGTCATGAAAACGGTCACGAAAAACGGCGTCACGACCGTGGCGGCGCAAAACGAGGTCATCATTCCTGACCTCACCATCAAGGACCTGCTTTCGGCCATCCCGTCAGTCCGCCTCACTTCCTTTCATCTCTTCCGGCCTTGGCTTTGTGCCCGCTGAGCCCCTGCCGCCTTCCAGGACACATTGCTTCAAGCGTTCGGCCCTCCGCTCCTCGCTTTATATGTAAGCTTTGCCCCAACCCCACTCTTTGTGCGTCGTGCACATGACCGCGTCTGACGCGCCACATATCCGCAAACAGCCTCTGGGACGTCTTCCTCATCGGTGTCATTTATAAAACCACCGCATATATAGAACCTCTCCTCACCCCGGAACACATTTCCCTTCCCTCTCCGACCTTCTATTCCCTTGCCCGCTTTGCACTCTGGTCCCTTTACGG
>Ga0307510_10009084_pt1 | contig 11834 bp, 7 predicted proteins | sample 12_EM_MG_FD_207224 | JGI IMG/M metagenome (GOLD analysis project Ga0307510, IMG submission 207224) | Populus trichocarpa ectomycorrhiza microbial communities from riparian zone in the Pacific Northwest, United States - 12_EM | ecosystem: Host-associated > Plants > Roots > Unclassified | place...
TCATCGAAACTCCTCACCCAATTAGCATCAGTAAAACCATGAAGGGATAATGAGGAACCACGAGTAAGGTGAAGACTGAAGGAAGACGTGCCTTTCAAGTATCGTAATATATGTTTGACAACCGCCCAAAGACTCTCAGTAGGAGCATGCATAAATTGACAAACCTTATTGACAACATAACATATGTTTGGTCTAGTAAATGTGAGATACTAAAGAGCATCAATAATTTGTCAAAAACAAGCGGGGTCTGAGAATGGCTCACTAGTCAGGAGGCCACTCTTGGAGGCAAAAACCGATGACATTTGTACCAAGCTCGCAGAGCTTGTTTTAAACCATAAAGAGACTTGTGAAGGCGACACACATGAGTTGGCAGGACAGGGTCGACAAACCCTATGGGTTGTTGCATATAAACAACCTTCTGAAGTGAACCATTGAGAAAGGAATTATGAACATCAAGTTGGCGAATCTACCAACAGTTAGAGACAACAATGGCGAGGACTAGACGGACAGTAGTTGGTTTGACAACATGACTGAAGGTTTCTGAGTAGTCGATACCTTCTTGTTCAGTGAACTCTCGTGCAACCAAGCGTGCCTTGTAGCGTTCAACAGTACCATCAGCTCAACACTTGATTTTGTAAACCCATCAATAACCAATAACATTCATAGAAGGCTCATATGGAACCAAGGACCAAGTACCATCGACATGTAAAGTTGTAATTTCAGATTTCATAGCAGAATGCCAACACAGAAAACGGTCAGCTTCTTTGAAAGACAAAGGTTCATGAGCAGAGGAATAGGTTACCTGTGAGGTGGGAGGCAGACACCGAGCTCAAGTTGACAGACTTGTGCTATCGGGGATGCAGCACCAGGGGGTGCTGTCGGAAACCACTGCAGCAGGAGAGTCAGAAGGCCTGATGGACGGTTACTGCTGTGGAATGGAGTAGCTAGAAAGATCAATACAGAGATCTAAGCCCGGCGGTGACTGTGCAGGGACCTGTGAAGGAGGTGCAGGGCCTGACGAACCTGACGGGAGGGTTGGTGTTTACGATGGGTTGTGTGATGGGAAATATGTTAAGGTATGAAGGTGGTAGATAGAGGCTGACTGTGGGTTAGAATGGGTTGTGGCAGGAACACAATCAGACTCAAGAAATGGAAAGGAATTTTCATGGAAGTGGATATGACGAGAGATGTAAATACGATCAGAAGACAAGTCAAGATAACGGTAACCTAGATGACATGAACGGTAACCTAGATGACATGAACTCACAAGGAGTAGAGCGACAATCTAACTTATGAGCATTATATGGTCGGAGGAACGGAAAACAGAGACATCCAAAAGTACACAGGAAACCATAATCAGGTGGTTGATGAAACAAAGTTTCAAATGGGGATTTGTTTCATAAGATCGATGTTGGCATATGATTAATAAGATAGACAGAGGTTTCAAATGCATAATTCTAGAATTTTAGAGGTGCCTTATAGTGACCAAGCAGGGAAAGACCAGTTCCGACAATATGATGGTGACGACGCTCAACAATACCATTTTGTTCATGCGTATGTGTACATATGATGCGATGATGAATACCAACAATTTTCAAGAAGGAATTTAATTTACAATATTAACCACCCTAGTCAGTTTGTACTGATTTTATTTTGCGAGAGAATTGTTGTTCAACCAAAACTTGAAATTGATGAAACACATTAAACACATTAGATTTGACACTAAGAGGATAAAACCAAATAAATTTTGTGTGTGCATCCACAAAGATCGCAAAATAACAGAAACCATCAGAAGATAAAATAGGGGCAGAGCCCCAAAGATCACTAAAAACTAGTTCAAGAGGAGCATATGTTTTGTGACCCATAGGTTCTAATGACAGACGCGATGATTTTCTTAACGAACATGCTGGACATTGAAAATTTAAAGGATAAGACGTACAAGTGACCTTTTTATTTGATGTTAAGAAACTTAGAACCCGGGAGCTTAGGTGATCGAGTCGACGATGCCAAATATCAGCAGAGGTGGATAAACTAGCAGACAAAAAAGCCTGGGACATAAATGTGGCGGAAGACTCTGCAAGGATGTAAAGGCCATCTTTACTCTAACCGAAAAGCAGAACCTCCTTGGTCATGAAATCTTTAACATAGAAAATAGAATAGTGAAATTCAAAGAAGACAGTTTTCACGGCAAAATTGTTGAACAAATAAGAGTTTTTTTTTAAATTTTTAGAATATGCAAGACATTAAACAAGGCCTAACCAAGAAGAGTATAAGGGAAGGAAAAATAAAGACACAAATTGTCCAACCGAGTTAGCTTATTGTGGCTATGGCTATGTCCATTGCCCGGGTTATAGATTTCATGTGTTAACCTGGGTTAGTACAATATGTTGTCTTTTCATTTCACTACCTAAAATATTTTTTTATGATTTAGTCATTTAACAATCTATTATTTCATATTTAACTTGGGACTAGGTTGAGGTTAAAATAATTACGGCGTGAATTCTTTTTTAATCAGATGACCAGTTCGCTCTTGGCCATAAGGTCAAATAAGTCACACCAATTTGTTTGTACCTTTTAACAGATATGGTGGTTGATTAATCTGATATGATATTTTGGTCAAGTTTTTTATCCTTATATTAAATATTTTATAAATAAATAAAAAAAATAGAACTCACATCTTTTTAATACAATAATTGGTTTTTCATAATTCAGCATGCAATGAAGCACTAGCACCAGGCCTTGTTAAGAGACTAATTCCCATTTTGAATGTATTATATATATGTTATATGATTATTATTTTTATTTTCATTAGGATAAATATATTTTTTACCAAATTTTTTATATCAAAATCAAAATTTTTTTAGTCAAGTTTTATTAGACAATTTATCCAAGATTAGCGTGTTATTAAAAATAATTCTTTTTCATATCCAAAGTAAAGTTTTCCTTCAATAAACAAATTATTTATAGCTTGTATAATCCATATGAGTTCCCAAATACATATATTTTCATCACAAGTTACACCAATACCTTTTTTTGACAAGAAATGTTTCTTTACATAGCGTCTCATGCAAACTTAAGAATCTTATACCTCCTAATTCGTACCATGCACATTCGGGAGTACTCTCTTGTATACGTTCTTTATTTATTTGACATTCTTGCACCATATGTGTCTTTTTCTATAATGGAATTGGAGGGTGTTCGTCATAACCCACGTCATTTGAAAGGCGATGAATTTATTTTCAACATGGGTTTTAAAGTAATATTAGAGAAATGGAAGGTAAATTCAAGTTTATATATATAGAGTTTTTCCCCCAACTACAACCAACCACAACAGCATACAAGGTGGTGACAGGGGGAGTGGAGGATAAAAGAGGTGGTTGTGCCGTCAATTGCTGGCCAGAATCATGATTAGGAATAGAATTTGGAGGAGTAACGATCATGATTAGAAATGAGAAGTACAAGGACCTTCTAACAGAATATTTTTGACGTAGTGCTAGCTAGTGTAGTGGCACCGTTATATGAGAGATAGAGAGATGCCCATTAATCTTAGCTCATAATCACCACTGATATATATTGTGTTAGCAGGTGGCTTGCTTACTCAATTCGTGTCATCATCAATGGTAATATTTATAAAGGAGTATATGAAAATAAATAAATAAATATTGTTCTGGTAACCTAGCTAGTTAGTTAAACGTGGGATTGACTTGACTTCAATTATTTAACACAAGTGATCACGTCATCGAGCCCCACTTTATATCTTTTTTACTTTAATTTTTTAGAGAGATTCTCTTGATTAGATTATTGTTAAATTAGTACTTATATATCATATGCTATGCACAAACCATTTTTAAGTTTTTTTCTCTTGTTATTTTTAATTTAAACTTGAAATGGTATACATGACCTGCATCCTTATTTTGGTCTACTAGCTAAGAAAATTTGAAAATTTGATGAAAAAACTTAACTACAAAAACTTTAGGTAAAATAATAAAATTTATGTTTTTCATGTTTCAAAACGTGATATATAAAGAAATTATGATTGAAAAACTCAATATTAAATAAAATATCACGTTTATAAAATATAATGTTTTTTATAAAACACAATATTAAGAAGGCTAAGATTTAATTTCACGGCATGTTGTGATTTTAAATCATGATTTAGAATCATGAAAGGTTAAAATTGTATTATTTTATTAATTTTTTTAAATTTATATTATTTCATTAATATATATTTTTAATTTACTGTGCTATTGTTTTTCAAAATCTGAAACTGCTGGTTAGCTAAGAGGAGTGAGATAAGTTGTTGAAATATCGTTGTTCAAATTTCTACATTCATAGGTCACTAGCCAGATCCATGGCTTTCATTTTAATTGACATTTGAGCCAAACCAGCAATGTACTTGTCTAGAATTATCTGACCTGCAACGATATAAACCTAAATTTCTGGCCATCAAAAAATAAACACGCAAAGTGACTTTGACTATATTGTACCACATCAATTGTGTTGGAGAAAAATTTATATTTAAATAGATAAGTTATATAATAGTTATATTGTATTATCCTGTTTAGTTTTGCTCTTTAAAATGTTTGGCCCAGTTCACCTTGACTGTAAGAAAATACAATAAGAACCATTTCTGGAATCTTATTTAATGGTCTTACTTTTTGATGAAGTTTGAATTTTATCCGATGAGCTTGAAGGCCAAGCCGAGGCCTGGAATAAAATTATTAATCCCCTGATTTTAACAATCTAATCTATCTTTTCTTGGTAAAATGACTGATAGATTATGCTCCATACTCGTAAAAATCTTATCTTTAGAGTTTTGAAACTCTTTGATGATTAAGTCAATCTCATATGAGAAAAAAAATAATTATTCTTTTAGAAGAAAACCTTAGAAATAGATATATATCATTTGTAGTGGAGAAAAATCAAACCTGCTTTGAGGAGATTACCTTGGTCCATTTTTATAGCTTTTGAGGTCCCCTCCTTTTCATGAAAGGGAAAAAAGCTTTACATATCCGCCTGATATTTTTGTCTTGTCAGGATAAAGTATCTTTGATTCATCAGAGTAAAATATTCATAACTCGTTAGTGTAAAATATCTCTGACTGTGCATCTGACGGTTCACCAGACCCACACATGCCTGGGCTCAGTGCTTGGTTGAGCCCAGAGAAGGTGGGTGTGGCGGTTCACCAAACCCATACATGTTTAGGCTTAGCGTTTGGTTGAGCCTAGGGATGGTGGTTCTGGCGATTCGCGAGACCCATGCATATCTGGGTTAATCGCTTGGCTGAGCTTGGGGATGGTGGGTCTAGCGGTTTACTAGACCTACACATATCTGGCCTCAACACCTGGCTGAGCCTAGAGATAATAGGTTATCACTCTAAAATTTATTCATTAGTTCAGAAGGGAGGACTTAGAAAAAAATAAAAATAAATCCATCAATAGCCCCCCAAAGCTTTGTGTATTATATTCAAAGATTTTAAAAATCTCCTGCCATCAGCAGATGAGAGCTGTTTTACCTTCTCTAAAAGATTTTGCATGTCCCATATAGGAGGACTGTTGGGATCTTCATGCTTAGGTGGCTTGTCTTTACTGGGAGAAGGTGTCCCTTGAGAAACAAAAGGGCGACTTGCATAAAATACGGTAATTGAGTGAACTTCTCGAGATCTGTGCTAATTGTTGTTACCCATTTTTGGGTCTTCATATAAAAAAAATCAGAAAAAAGAAAGAAAAAGAAAATACAAAAAAATTGAAATTTTTTTGAAAGAAAATAAAAAATATATTAGTGAGAAGAATATACTAGAACACTAAGGAAATTGTTGAAAACCGGTTGAGAAAGATTAAAATATACAAGATTGGAAAATTTGACAGTGTATTTTTGACTGATGAAGGCCATATTGGCAAAGGAAAATTTAATTGGAGGAAGGCAATTCAAAATTAGATGTTTAAGGACTTAATTGGAATTTTTCAAGGTCTAATTGATTTTATTGATGGCTTGATTTCAAGAAGAACTGATTTTTTGAAGTCAATTTAGGCTTTAATTGGAAGAAATTAAAGTTTGGAGTCGAATTGCAATTTTTAAGAGTTAAGTTGGTCAAGTCAGGGGCTTAATTGCATAAATATTGAAGTTTGATGGATAATTAGGGACTTGATTGAAGAAATCCAAAACTAAAGACCAAATTGAAAAAGGTGCGTGAATGTAAGGGCTGAAATTGACCAAATCAAGGGTCAAATTGAAAAAATTGAAAGTTTGTTAGTCAATTAAGGTTCAAAATGCACAAATTCAGAACTAAGAACTAAAATGAAAATAACAGTTAAATTTGAAGCTGACAATTGAGTTTGGCAAAGGTGAAATTGCTTGAAAAGAAATTGAAAAAACAGGGACTCAATTTAAATTTCCTAAATCCCAAATTAAGAAACCTAAACGATGTGTTGTTCAGACCTTACGAAGAGAAGGTGAATGAAATGTCATTCGTCAGCTTGTACCTCTATTTTGATAGTTTTGGCTGATCGAGTTGGCAACATTAAATGCATGAATATGGAGTTATAGACCTCTAATTGAGCAAGGTTGAATCCAAATGAAAGGTGCGCACCCTCTATACCAGCTTTAGATCGTCTCAGGCGACGATGACATAATTTCTTTAACGAGGCATCAAAATAGGCAACTCAGTTAGCCTTGACGGTGCAATTACCATGCAAAAACTGATTTGGTTTTCTTGTGTTCACACACAAAAGCCCCTCAATGGGTTCTTATCAAGGGTTTACAACACTTTCCTCAAGACCATGAGGTCAGAAATGGATTCAAGACCTTCTAAAATCCTAGCAAAACCCTATAAATACCCTCCTCAAGATCAATAAAAAAAGGGTTGAAAAAAGAAAAGAAAGAAAGAAAGAAAAAAAATATATTGAAAAAGAAGCTAAGTGTGAAGGTTTGAGAGGTTAATAGAAAGTCTTCTCAAGTTTCTTAAGCTTAGTAAGTTTGTGAGAGGCAAAACTTTCCAAATGAAAGAAAAGAGAGAAAGCAGTTATTCTAGGTATATCATTTGATCCAAAAGCAGGCCCTTGTGGCCTACTTAAGGTGTTTTATTATATATGGTACAAACGAATTATCTATAAGTAAATGACATATAAAATTAACCAAATTTGTAATAAAAAAAATTATCCTGATTTCGATGTTACCTTGTTGCAGCGTGATTATCCCAAACCCTTATCACAACATTATCATTAGCTCTATCCCACTCAAATTTTTCCTTGTAGTAAAAATTTATAAAAAGAAAACTTTCAGTAATTTCATTAAAGTAAACGAATTAACTTTAAACCTTGAAAAACATACATCGACCTGCAATTTCCATTCAAGATGTTTGGAAACCTAGCTCCATTGAAACAATGGAATTTCCATCAACGATTTAAATGTCAATGTTATTATTTACGCAACCTCAGTATTTGTAAACCTGAAACTGGATAAATTTAATGTAATATTATTTTTTCAAAAATAATTAAACATGTCATTATGAAAGCAAAATAAACGTACATTGAAAGGTTGTCCCTCCATTGTAAAGGGACCCCCCTCTACGTTGCAACAACACACTTTATAAGGCAGCGTGTGAGTCGATGCATGTGTCTCAAGTGCCTTTTCTTGGTTGGCACCTAATGATTCGTGGATGTCATTATCGCTGCTAGAAGAACTAGCAGGGATCCTGTGCTCACAACATGCAATTGATTTTCCCTTATGCATCTACACAAATTTACAAAAACAAATAAACAATTTCAATTTTAAAAAAATGGGCAACACCTCCCCTATACAGGAAGCTACCTAAAATTTTTAATCTTACAAATAGACAACATTTATGCCACAAACCAGTTAATTTTATTCAATTTCTACAAACAATTTTGAATAATTCAATTTTGTAGAAAATTCTCTTTTTCTACTTGACAATATTTTTTATCCTAAATTTACAAGAATTTATTTTAAATGGAATACGTAAAATATAATAATTAAAATTAATCCTACACATTTAATTAAATATTAACAAAATTAAGCAAATAAAATAACTAAAATTCAACACAAAAAAATATTCTAAATGGAAAAAAATACAAAATAATAATTAAATTTAATCATATACATTTAATTGAAATTGAACAACAAATTTGAAAAAAAAAATACCTATAATTCAACAAAATAATGAAAACCTATTTTAATAACAACTAAAATTCAACACAAATATTACTTCATAAAATTATAAAATACAAATAATTGAACAAAAACAAAGACAAAAAAGAAAAAATAATGTAAAAACATATAAGGAATAAGGAGTGAAAAATTCTTACCTTAATGGTGTGCTTAATTTCAGTGTTGAGCTAGGCGTGATACAAAAAAAAAACAAAAATACATTGATAAAAAAAAAACCTCCAAAAAATAAGAAAAAAGAAAAAAAAACATAAAAAAAACCTCACAAATACTTGTTGCTTGTGTTGAGAGAAAGAAAGTTTGATTTCTAGCCTTGATGTTTGAGAGACAGAAGAGGAGAGAAGACCAGATAGAATAAGAGAGAAGAACTAAGTTCTTAAGCCAAGAGAAGAAAATGAGGGTCTGCTGCGCCTGTGGAGCTTTTATATTAGGTTTTACGGATAGAATTCCCAATGGACAATTAAATATTACTATTTTTAGATATTTTATTGGTGATTCCACCTGTAAAGTCAAATTGAAATTTTCAATTCGCACTAAAAATTTCAAAAACCCCTCCAGATTTTTTTTAATTATGTTTGTTATTTCATCGGTCAATTAGTAAATAATTAACAGTCAGAAATTTATACCTCGCTCAGAAATGGATTAATTACCAGCGTGTTGGAATTCTCATTCCGTTGGTGATTCCATTGGGAAACCTGTAAAAACATGTACCTCGGTCAGTAAGAGCATTAATTCTCAGCGCGTTAGAAATCCCATTCCGTCGATGATTCAATTGGAAACATTAAAACCTTTAATTGGCATTACCGACTTGCTAAAATGATCTTCTAATTATGGGCGTTAGACCCAGAAATGATCTTCTAAGTATGGGCAATTGACCCACACAAGAACTCTATACAAAGATTTGAAGCTCATGGAAAGAAATATAGAGGTAAAGGAGTTATACTATCAAAGAAATAATGTACATGAAAGAAGAATACATGCATGCAACAGATCTAAAAATTCAGCCCAGGCTTCTCTACTAGATACTCCCCTTGCTGAGCTGCAGCGGCCTTGATTGAATACATTTGTGAATCAGGGACTAGGATTGGATGAAAGACCGCACTAAAATCCACTCGAATTCCTTTTGAAATATTGAAGAAGTATAGGTTGGAAATGGCTAGGAAAATCTTGTCCCCTAACATCTTAATCAAAGCTGTTGAACCCCTAAAAAATTCTTGGAACTCCTCATGAGAGTCCTTTAGGGCCTTCAATTGTGCATGAGAACATTGGGCTTCTTCCTTGGCAATAACAAGCTCAGCCCGTGTGGTAATAAGCTTATCCTAAAGACTAACTTGGGAGGCCCTAGCTTCAAGAAGATCTTGCCTCAGGGAACCATCTGGTTATAGGAGGCCTCAAGTTCTTTTTCCCTCAAACTTAACTCAAGAGCAAGGCCCTGAGATTGGTCCTTTAGTGTGGTATAGGCCACCTCAAAACTATGTAGCCCGGCCCTCACAATGATGTTTTTCCTTTAAAGTTGTTCAAAGGCAGCTTGTTTTCCTTGTTCGCAACCACAATTGCCTTCACATTATCCCTTTCGATCACCCAATGCCTTCATGAGTGGGCACACATAATAAAGGTATGCCAAGGGTAAATTTTAAGAGATGTAATTATCTAACCAAAGTAAAAAAGAAACAAGGCTTTTATTTTTTCCTTACGTTAAAAGCGATTTGGATAGTTAAAGACAAATGGTGATGAAAGTTCTCATAAAAAATCATTGAGATATCTGATAGGATGGTGAGGACTCTCTCTAGCTTTCTCACCACCTCGAGGCTAGCCTTCTCGAGGCCAACCATAGCCTCTATTGATTGCCTCTCCTCATCCATCAGGGTTAGAAAATTGAATGGATTATGGCCTAGACCATGTCAGAAAAAACGTCATTGAACTCTTTAGCGCTAACTCTAGTAGAGGTCCCAGCAGCCACTATCTCAGCTAGTAACACAAGAAGTTGAGGCAGCAAGAACATTGCCGTAAAAGCCTCTATCGGTGTTCCCATTTCTAATTTACATAATTTAATTATCATTTTTTGTATTCACAAACAAAAATAATCAACTCTACCTTACTCACACTCAAAATCAAACATGTAAAACATTGTAAGAATATAATTTAATAAAAAATCAAGGTCAATCATTCAGAATTCTCAAAAATTCCCTAAACTAATATTTTGTCCAATTATAAAAAAACTCATAATTTGCTATATTTTCTATATCTTTCTTAATTCATTACTCAAAACTATTAATTTCAATACCAAATATACAATACACAAACCAATTCAACAATTTATCACTCAATTGGAAAAATCCCTAATTTTCATATATGGCTAATCACTTTACTATCAACAAATTCATGTGCTTGTTTTTTACTAGTTCCATTTCTTGTTCCTTACGCATTACCACGCAACTTAACCCATAATTTTATTTAGTTCCATACATATCTACACATGAAAGTTTCTAAACTTTCATACCTACACTTTCCCAGCAAATGAATTTGTACCCAATTAAAATATTTCCTTCTAACCTTTTCCTCCCAACTTTCATCCTCCTTCACAAATGTTGTAAGAGGGAAGGAGTATCCCATCACATACATGCATATAGGGGTGATAATTTCAAAATAACCCTAGGAGGAGCCCAAGGTCATTTGGCTGATGCGCTCATCAGGGTGAGGCACTGGGGCCACATACTCACCAGGTTGGTAACAAGTCATGAATTCCACGTCTATAGCGCATATGTTGCTAAGAACATCATCATTAAGAGTATGAGGCAACCTCCCTCTCTCCTGAAAATATTTGAAAAGGGAAGAAGATGGACTCCTATGATAGGACCTTCTCTCCTCCTCCTACTAGAAGAGGTCGCCAATGTGGCACTTTCTCTTTTCAGGAAATATTATGTTTTCTAACTGTTGGTCTGTTTAATGTTTGAAAAAAGTCCTTATCGGTTGGAGGTCCTTATCTTATCAGATTAAAAACCTAGTTGTTTTAAGGCCAACATAAAAATAAAATAATATTTTTTTTATTTAATATCAAGAATATATCTTACATATAAATTCATAATCCCACATATTAAAAAAAAAAAAAAAAATTATTTTTTAAATGAAGGCCAAAATCCTTTGGAATATTACAAACTTGTTATAAAATCCATGCAATATTTTTTTTTGAAACATGTCAAAGTATTTTGGATTTAAAAAAATATTGTTTAAATAACTTTAGAATTTTTAGTCATATGCAAGCATAAAGAAAATATTTTATTATTTTTTAAACTTTGTTTGGCAAAAACTCATTTTTCTTTGTAATAAAACTATAAAAAATAGACTAAAGGGGTGTTTGCCAAACACACCCTTAAACCCAAAAAAGTGGTAAACAAAACAGGGTATTAAACCCTTTGACCCAATGTTTTGACCCGACCCGACCGGGTGGACCTGAAATTTTTGGTTCGACCATAAACCGAAAAACATATTAAACACCCGAAAAACACAAAAAAAAACTCAAATATTATTGAACAAAACAGATCAAACATACAAAAAAGATTGAATTTTATATTAATTTAATTTTTTACTTATTTTTTTATTTTTTTTTAATGTATTTTTTAAAAAATATATTTTAAAATTATTACTGAAGG
>Ga0307510_10009085_pt1 | contig 11833 bp, 11 predicted proteins | sample 12_EM_MG_FD_207224 | JGI IMG/M metagenome (GOLD analysis project Ga0307510, IMG submission 207224) | Populus trichocarpa ectomycorrhiza microbial communities from riparian zone in the Pacific Northwest, United States - 12_EM | ecosystem: Host-associated > Plants > Roots > Unclassified | place...
GAGCCGGGGGCCGCGACATCGGACTTACCGGGTGTCCGGGGTGGGGGGCGGGCAAGTCGCGACGGCTAACGGGGAGGCGGCGCCTGGGTCGCGCCCGCGAGGACGGTGGTCGCAACGCGGTGGAAGGCCTCGGGCTCCGGCGGGGTGCCCGTCTGGCCGGCGGCCAGCAGGTGTCCGGCTCCGATCAGGGTGCGCGCGAGCGTGTCGATGTCGGCGGTCGGTGCGATGCGGCCGAGGTCGCGTTCCGCCGTGAGGTACGAGGCGAACATCGCCGTGGCTTCCGTCAGCAGGGGGATGCCGGCCGGCGTGGTGCGGCGCAGTCGGGTGCGCACGGCGTCGCGTGAGATGACCAGGCCGACGACGGCCACCGCGACCGAGCCGAACAGGTTCGACAGCGCGCCGGTGAGGTTGTCGGCGACGGTGCCTGTCCCGGCGGCATCGTGCAGGGCGGCGGACTGGGCGTCGAGGCGGGCGACGCGGTCCAGGACGAGTTCGGCGAGGAAGGCGTCGAAGTCGGTGAAGTGCCGGTGCAGTACGCCTTTGGCGCAGCCCGCCTCCGTGGTCACCGCCCGGCTGGTCAGCGCGTTCGGCCCGTCCCGGAGCAGGATCCGCTCGGCGGCGTCGAACAGCTGCTCACGCGGATCGCGCAGGGCCACCCCTGTCGGCATACCGTGCGTCCTTCCTTCCGCGCCCGCCCGGCCAAGTGGGCGCGTGCCCAACCGTAGACGAGTGGGCAGGTGCCCATTATGGTGGGCGCATGCCCACTAACCCTTCTGAACAGCCCGAACGACCTGAGCGGACCGGACAGTTAGAGGACGGCGAGCAACCGGAGCGGTCCGAGGGGCCGCGGCTCACCGTGGAGGATTCGCATCGGGCCCGGCAGATCGCGGAGTCGTTCGGAACCGACGCCGAGCGGTACGAGCGCGCCCGGCCCAGCTATCCCGACGCCCTGATCGAGCGGATCGCCACGAGCAGTCCGGGGCCCGACGTCCTCGACGCCGGCTGCGGGACCGGCATCGCGGCACGGCAGTTCCAGGCGGCGGGTTGCCGGGTGCTCGGGGTCGAGCCCGACGCGCGGATGGCCGAGGTGGCGCGGCGACTCGGGGTGGAGGTCGACGTGTCGACCCTGGAGGCGTGGGACCCGGCAGGGCGGCAGTTCGACGCGGTGGTCGCGGCCCAGGCCTGGCACTGGATCGATCCGGTCGCCGGGGCGGCCAAGGCCGCGCGGGTACTACGGCCCGGCGGACGGCTCGCCGTGTTCTGGCACGTCCTCCAACTCCCGCCGGACATCGCGGAGGCCTTCGCCGAGGTCTATGAGCGGGTCCTGCCCCAGGCGCCGGTCAACCTGCGGTGGATGTCCGGTCCGCCCGAGGTCGCCTACGCGCCGATGCTCGCCAAGGCCGCCGACGGGTTCCGTACGGCGGGCGGGTTCAGCGACTCGGAGGAGTGGCGGTTCGACTGGGAGCGGACCTACACCCGCGACACGTGGCTGGACCAACTGCCCACCATCGGGCTGCTGACCCGACTGCCGCAGGACCAGCTGGCGGAACTCCTGGAGGGCGTCGGGGCCGCCGTCGACAAGATGGGCGGCGGCTTCACCATGCGCTATGCCACGGTGGCGGTCACCGTGACGAGGAACGGTGCCGTGGCGTGAGGGGGCACCAACTCACCCTGACCGGCCGTGTCTTGGCGTGCTGTCGGGGGACCGGAGTTCCCGCAGCAGCTCGACGAGACGCGCGGTGACGGTCTCGGCCGCGCCCTTCGCGTACCGGGAGTTCATCGCCTCGTAGGTGATCCGGTCGTAACTCCCGGCGTCCGCCATGTACTTGGCGGCACCGTTCACCATGGTGACCACGCAGGTGGCGGGGAACGGCGACGCGGCCTTGAGGTCGAGACCGGTGCGGGCGTTCAACTCGGCCTGTAGTCCCGCGAGTACGGTGTCGCCGATCCTTGCCACGACGACCGGCGCCTCGGAGGATCCGTCGGCCGTGAAGTCGTGGCGGGTCGTGGGGCGCAGGGCGTGCAGGCCGCCCGCCGGGGGGAGTTGGGCCGGGACCTCGACGCTGTCGTGCACCACCCGTAGCGGCACTGTCGGTTCGGTGGTGCGGGTGCTTTCCGCGACGCGGATCGCCTCGTCGGCGAGGCGTTCACCGAGCAGATCGACCAGGGCGTGTCCGGCCTCCTGGGCGTCGGACCGGCGCAGTCCGCCGTCCTCGTCGACCGTGGTGCGGACGGCGGTGAGGTAGGGGGCCTGGTCGCCGGCCGCGCCGACCAGGAACAGGGCCACCGTGCCGTCGCCGTAGCGCTGTTCGACGCGGGTCGCGGTCGCGCCCGCCAGATCGGCGGTGATCTCGCGGTCGCCGGAGCGGGTGAGCGAGCCGTTCAGCACCGAGGACTGGACCGCGTGGTTCACCAGGACGGCGATCGGATGGCCGTCAACGCCGTCCGCGGCGTCGATCCGCAGGACGCCCACGCTGTCGTCGGTCGTGCCGCTGTCGTCGGCGCCGAGCCACCAGCCGTGTGAAGTGCGCACGTCCCGCTGGACGTTGACACGGCAGGAGCCGAGCCCGAAGCCGGTGCGGGCGGGGCGCAGGGTCCGTACGGCGTCGGCCGCGGCCCGTGCCAGCGCGTCGTCCACGGCGCTGCCCAGGCGGGCGTTGCGCTCCTCCTCGCCCTCCGGTGCGTGACTGGGCGGCTGGATGTGCGGGGCGGAGAAGGTGTGGCTCGCCACGACCAGCGCGTTCGCCGGGTCCACGGCACAGACCTGGTGGAGGATCTCCTTCGTGCGGGTGAGCTGGTCGTCGAAGATCGATGTCTGCTCAATGACCGTGATGGAGAGGCGAGTTGTCGAGTCGTCCAGCACGAGCACCCGTACATGCAGGGGATCGTGGACCGCGGTGAAACCGTCGACAGGGAACAGCGAGGCCGGCAGGTCCACGGCCGCCCGCCCGGCGCCCGCGCGCAGCCGCGTGCTCACCGTGCGGCCCGCAGCTGCTCGGAGATCAACCCCACCACCCCGTCGACGATGGTGTCCTCGACGTGACCCCGGGCGATCGGGCAGCCGTTGACCGAGTGGACCGGGCGGTCGAAGCGGGCGTCGTCGGGGAGGTAGCCGATGCGGTCGTTGGCGATGGAGATCAACAGGGTGCGGGCGAGGGGCGATTCGGCGCGCAGGCGGCGGTAGATGTCGGTGACGACCTCGCCGGACACGCCCGCCAGCGCCACCTCGTTGAGCTTGACGAGGGCCAGCCGCAGCGGCACGGAGTCGACGAGCTCCTGCCTCATGGTCTCCATGACGTCCTGGCCGGCCTTCACCGGACACGCCACCGTGCGCTGCCCCGCCCCGATACGCACCGCGTGCGTCAACTCGCCGATCCCGTCCGCGACGCGCAACGCCTCCGCGCCGACGATCAGGCCCTGCGCCTCCATCGCCGCGTAGGCGCGGGTCTTCTGCCGCTCGGTGGGAGCGACACCGAACGGCACCCCGATGTTGACGCGCGGATCCTGGTCGCCCAGCGCGCCGACGGTCCACAGGGCGACCACGTCACCGTCGTAACTCCCCTCCAGGTAACGGCAGGCGGCCCCGGCCAGGTCTCCGCTGACCTCGCCGGTGCCGAGCACCACCGTCGAGTGGACGGCGTAGTTGACGAGGAGGGCGATCGGATCGCCGTCCAGGGACTCGAACTTGAGGACCCAGACCGTCTTGTCGGACGGCCCCGACGGGTTCTGGCCCAGCGTCCACCGGCCGTCGACGTACTCCTCGCGGTTGATGTTGACGTCGGCGGTTCCGGCGCCGATGCCGAAGCGGGCCGGGCGGGCGGCCGACCTGGCCTCGCGGAGGGCGGCGACGATCCGGCCGTAGACGAACTCCGTGTACGCGAAGGACTCCGGGCCGCCCGCGTGGGCCAGCGCGCCGGGTGAGACGTCCGCGATCCGGGGAGCGTTGTGGGTGTGGGTCGCGGTGATGACGATGTGGTCGGTGGGGATGCCGAGTTCGCGTTCGATGCGCTCGCGCACCGGTGTGATGTCGCCGGCCTCGATCAAGTCCAGGGAGACCAGGGCGACTTCGGTCCCGCCGTCGCTCAGGTACAGGGCGCGCAGGAACAGCGGGTCGTGCACGCCGGAGAACGTGCCGGGGAGCGGGTGGAGGCCGGTCAGGTCCGTGGGGGTGATGTCGGTTCTGACGACACCTGCCCGCAGTTGTCCCGACCCCTGCGATGCGCCGGTGTCGAGGGGCTCTTCGTGCGGCGCGGTCAACGTTCCTCCTGGTCGGGCCCGATGTGCTGGAAGCCGCGTACGTCCGGGAACGGCGGTTCCCGGTCGGACCGCAGGTCCACCTCGAAGGTGTTGAGGACCAGGGCGAGGGTCGCGAACGTGCCGAGCGCGACCACCAGATCGACCAGCGCGGCCTCGCCGAACTCCGCGAGCGCGGCGGCGTACGTGTCGTCGTCGACGAAGTGGACCGTCAACGCCCGGACGGCGAACCGGTGCAGGACCCTCTCATCGGCGCGGTCGAAGCCGGGGTCCTCGCCGCAGGCCAGCCGGTCCAGCGCCGCGGGGTCCAGTCCGGCCGCGACCGCCTTGCCGAGATGGGCGTTCCACGAGTGCTGCGCGTCGAAGTGGCGCGCGGCGATGAGGAGGGTCAGTTCCCGCAGTTTCCGCGGGAGCGCCGAGTCGCGCATGCAGTACGTGCTCAGCGCCTCCATCCGCTCGCCGAGGCGCGGGCTGCGCAGCAGGACCTCGAACGGCCCGTGGATTCCGCCGCGTTGGGCGACGAGTCGGTCGCGGAACACAGCCTGGTCCGCGTTCAACTCCTGGAGCGGTGCCAGACGCATACGTCCTCCTGGTGACAGCGGACAGAGAGCCGACGGAGACGGGACAGGCACCGCGCGCAGACCGGAACCGGCCCCTAGGAAACATGACGGAAACGGAGTGCCCGCGTCTAGGAAGTCAAGACGCCCCAGAAGGCATCCATACGTTGCGGTACCCGACGGGTGGCGTATCCGCGCGGCCGGCCCGACTCTCCGGCACCATCGAGTCGTCCCGCATCCACGCCACCGTCGCGTGTCCGCGCCACCCAGGAGTCGTCCATGTCCCGTTCCGAAGCCCGCGTCGCCACCGACCGACCGCAGCGCTACGCCAAGCAACTCGCCTCCCACCTGGGCCGTCGCAGCGAGACCAGCTGGGACGAGGAGACCGGCACGGGCCGTCTCGTGTTCCAGGACGGCACCGGTTCGATGACCGCCACCGAGGGGGCGCTGCTGCTCGCGGTGGAGGCGGAGCCCGAGTTCCTCGACCGGCTCGAGGACGTGGTGGGCCGCCATCTGGCCCGCTTCGGCACCAAGGACGAACTGGTCGTCGAGTGGCAGCGGGACAACGGCCGACCCGGCACCAGCCAGCGCAGCGCGGGCGACCCCGCCTGACTCACCACATCGGTCCCGTCCGTCCACAACTCCGGTCGTGCGTGCACGTCTTGAAAGCTAAGCGTTCGATCCGGAGGTGGACGGTCCCGAGCCGGCCCGTGCCAGTGTGACCCCCCTCTCGGAGCCGCAGTGAAGGGGAGTGCACGGCATGAACGGTTACAGACGGCGTCACGGCCTGCTCGTCGGAGCCCTCGTCATCGGTCTCACGGCCTCGGCCTGTGCGAACGGCGACGACTCGGCGCAGTCCGGCAAGGTGGCCGACACCTCCGGGAAGGCGCCGACCGGAGTGACGCTCACGCTCTGGCACAACACCGCTGACCCGACAGCCCTGTTGGACCTGTACAAGGCCTATGAGAGGAAGTCCGGCAACACGATCGACCTGGTCGACATCCCCGCCGACAGCTTCCCGAGCACCGTGCAGACCAAGTGGGCCACCGGAGCCCGCCCGGACATCCTCGAATGGCACGGCAACCAGGTCGACGTGCTCTCCCTCAACGCCGCCAAGAACATGATCGACCTCAGCGCCCTCCCGTTCGTCAAGAAGGAGGGCACGCTCGCGGACGTCTCCGGCAACGTCGGCGGCAAGGTCTACGCGGCCACCGTCGGCTCGCTGTCCGTCGACGGCATCTTCTACAACAAGCAGGTCTTCACCGAGGCGGGCCTCCAACCCCCGCAGACCTACGCCGAGTTGGCCGCCGACTGCAAGACCCTCAAGGCGAAGACACCGGGCGTCACGCCGATCTTCGAGGCCGGCGGCTCCCAGTGGCCCCCACAGATCCTCAGCGCCTTCGACTACCTCGCCGAGTCCAACACCGACCAGGCCTACAACAGGTCGATCCTCGACGGCACAGCCCAACTCAACGACCCGAACGGCCCGTTCGTCGCCGGACTCAAGGCCTACGACTCGCTCCGCAAGGCGGGCTGCTTCAACTCCGACGCCAACACGGCCAAATGGGAGGACTCCTTCAAGGCGGTCCTGAGCGGCAAGGCCGCCATGGTCGCCAACAACTCCGACTCCATCGGCCTGTTGAACTCCGACGCGGACAACGACACCGCCAAGGTCGACGCGGCCGTCGGCTTCGTCGGCCTCTCCGCCACCAAGCCGGTCACCAACTACGCGCCGAGCCCCCTGGGCACGTACTACGTCCCGAGCACCGGCGACTCCAAGAAGGAACGCGCCGCCGTCGACTTCATCGACTACATCACCGGCGCGGGCTACGCCGACTACATCAAGGAGGCGAAGATCATCCCCACGCTCTCCGGAACGGCGACACCCCAACTCCAGGGCCTCCTCCAGGACGTCAAGTCGGCCTACGACAAGGGCGCCACGCTCTCCTTCAACTCGCCCCTGCCCGGCTTCAGCAGCTTCGGCGCCGAGGCCCAGAAACTCCTCGCCGGACAGGAGACACCGCAACAGGTGGCCGACAAGATGCAGACCTACTACACCCAGGCCGCCGCCGCGGCCAAGCAGTGACGCGGGACCGGTGACCGGCGTATGACGTCCTCACTGCACGACGCGTCCCCGACCGCAGCCGTCCCGGTAGGCCAACCCGCCCCGGACGACCGGCCGTTGGCGGCCAACCGCCCCCGTCGCAGGCTGCACCCGTACGCCTTCGCGCTGCCGTCCATCGCCCTCGTCCTCGTCTTCTTCGTGCTGCCGTTCCTCGCTAACGCCTTCTTCGCGTTCGTGCAGTGGACCGGCTACAGCGACACGATCACCTGGACCGGGCTCACCAACTTCAAGCTCCTGAACCAACTCGGCATCCTCAAGCACGCGATCACGGTCACCGCGGTCTACGCGATCACCGCCATGGCCGTACAGAACACGGTCGGCCTCGCACTGGCCACGGCGCTGCAACGTTCCAACCGCGTCAACTCCCTTTTCCGGTCGCTCTTTTTCATCCCGGTGCTGATCTCGCCGCTGGCCGCGGGCTACATCTGGGCCGCCGTCCTCAACGCGCACGGCCCGCTCAACGCCTTCCTGTCGGCCGTCCTGCCCGGCGAGTTCCACTACGCCTGGCTCGGCCACGACACCACGGCGCTGCTCGCGGTCGCCTCGATCGACGCGTGGAAGCTGAGCGGCCTGATCACCCTCGTCTACATCGCGGGCCTCAATCGCATCCCGGAGCAGCTCCTCCAGGCGGCGACCCTCGACGGCGCCGGCGCGGTCCGCCGCTTCTGGTCGGTCAAACTCCCGCTGCTGGCACCGGCGGTGACCTTCAACGTGGTCGTCTCCCTCGTCGGCGCGTTCAGCGCGCTGGACGTGGTGTTCTCGACGACCGCGGGCGGTCCCGGCGACGCCACGACCCTGCTCAACGTCGCCGTCTACACCCAGTACGGGCAGAGCTTCTTCGGTACGGCGAGCGCGCTGGGCTTCGTCGTCACGCTGATGGTGATCGTCACGGCGGTCCCGCTGATGAGCTGGCTGCGCCGGCGGGAGGTGCCGATGTGAGCGCGATCGCCTTGAAGACCAGGGGAGTTGTCCGGTACGCGTGCCTGACCCTCTTCGCGATCCCCTGGATCCTCGTCCCGTTCTGGCTGCTGATCGTCAACTCCCTCAAGACACAGGGCGATGCGAGCGTCCTGTCGATGAGCTGGCCCGAGCACTGGAGCGCCGGGGCGAACTACCACACGGTGATCGACAAGGGCTCGTACCTCACCGGCCTGCGCAACAGCGCGCTGCTGGCCGTTCCGACGATCCTCGCCGTGCTGCTCCTCGGCTCCATGGCGGCCTGGGCGTACGCACGTTCCGACTCGCGGGCGCTGCGGTTCGCGTACTACACGTCCGCGCTGTCGATCGTGCTGCCCCCGGCGATCATCCCGACCATCTACGTCCTCACCCAGCTCGGCCTCAACGGATCGCGTCTCGGCTACATGCTGGTGATCGCCGGCACCCGGCTCGGGGTGGTGATCTTCCTGGCCACCGGCTTCGTACGGACCCTTCCGCACGACTTCGAGGAGGCCGCGCAGCTGGACGGGGCGAACAAGTGGCAGATCTACTGGCGGATCGTGCTGCCCGTGCTCACCCCGGTGCTCTTCACCGGCGCGGTCATGCTGATCATCTCGGTCTGGAACGACTTCTACTTCGCCCTGTTCCTGCTGCGTGGCTCCCAGTCGGCCACGCTGCCGCTGACGTTGTACTCCTTCGCCTCCTCGTCCACGCACGGTGTCAGCTGGAACCTGGTGTTCGCCCATGTGGTGCTGACCAGCCTGCCGCTCGTCCTCGTCTACCTCGTCCTCCAGCGCCGCGTCCTCGCGGGCCTCACGGAAGGAGGTGTCACGGGCTGAGAGCCCCGTCAGGACCCCCCGTCAGGACACACAACCCACGTGCGCCAGCGCCTGCTTGAGCAACACCCCGTGCCCGCCCGGCATTTCGCTCCGCAGCGCCTCCGAGGCGGCCTCCTCGGGGCTGAACCAGACCAGGTCGAGAGCGTCCTGCCGGGGCCGGCAGTCGCCGGTGACCGGCACGACGTAGGCGAGGGACACCGCGTGCTGGCGGGGGTCGTGGTACGGCGTGACGCCGTGCGTCGGGAAGTACTCGGCGACGGTGAACGGCTGGAGCGAGGTCGGGATCCGGGGCAGCGCGACCGGGCCGAGGTCCTTCTCCAGGTGGCGCAGGAGCGCGTCGCGGACCCGCTCGTGGTGCAGTACGCGGCCGGAGACGAGGGTGCGGTTGACGGTGCCGTCGGGGCCGATGCGCAGCAGCAGGCCGATGCTGGTCACCTCCCCGTTGTCGTCGACGCGGACGGGCACCGCTTCGACGTAGAGGATCGGCATGCGGGCGCGTGCCTGTTCGAGGTCGTCGGCGGACAGCCAACCGGGCGTGGTGTCGGTCATGTCAGACATTGCTTGATCATACTTTCAGTGTCCGTCGGATAGCCGGTAGACCCGGCGGGCATTGTCGGCCCCCGCCCAGCGTGCCAGGCGCAGCGCGTCGGGCAGGCCCAGTTCGTCGGCGTCCACCCGGTCCTGGAGCAGATCCCCCAGTCCCCGGCGGAACGCCTGTGCTCCGAGCCCATAGAACTCCGAAAGACCATAGGCGTCGGAGCTGTACAGCAGTTTGCGGAACGGTGTGATCTCCATCGCCTCCGCCAGCACCGCCCGGGCCCGGACCGGTCCAACATGGTGCAGGGTGAGCCCCACATCCAGGTACACCTGTTCGAAGACGGCCGCCAGGTATCCGGCCTGACGCTGATACGGCCAGCAGTGCAGAAGCAGCACCGGGATCGTCCCGGCGGTCAGGTGCAGCCAGTCCGTGAGCAGGGCGGGGTCGGTGCGGTGCAGGCGGATGTCGTTGTCGCCGAACCCCGTGTGGAGTTGGAGCGGAAGCCCCAGATCGACCGCGGTCCACAGCAACTGCCGTACCAGGACCGGGTCTTCGAGCCGCCCACCACGGGCCAGCCAGGCGCGGGCCGCCCGGGTCACCTCCGTTTCCGAGGGCCTCGCCGGGTCGAGGTCGAACCCCGTCCGGTACGCGGCCACCGACTTCACCGCCACCACCCCAGGCCGCCGCACCGCGTCCAGCACGGCGGCCCGGAACGCGTCGGCGTACCCGTCCGGTTCGACGCCCCGCGCGGCCACGGACTCCGCGACCGTCTCAAGTCGTACGACCTCATGCGCGACCGCGCCCGCCGTCTCCGCGAGTTCGGTGGGTGAGGTGATGTGATGCGGCGTGAATCCGGTGTCGACGCAGAAGACGCCGGTGTGTGTGGCGGCCAGGAAGCGCCGGTTCACCTCGTGCGGCCCCAACTCGGCGCGCCGGGCGAGGTATTCGTCGGCGGGCGCGTGCCGCTCCAGGTCCAGCACCGGTGCGCAGTAACGGCGTACGGCGATGCCGACCGGGCTGTCGAACGGCGAGATCCCGCTGCCGGGCCAGACGTCGCCCTCGGTGAGGAGCGACTCGAAGGCCGTCCGGTCCAGGTCCTCGGTGACGACTCCGTGGCAGTGGTGGTCCACCAACTCCAGCGCGGCGAGCGCCTCGTGGACCGGTCCAGTGGCCATCGTCAGTACTTCCAGCGGTACACGGCAGCCACTTGCTCGTCGTCCAGCTCCGCCACAGCCGCGATCTCGCCCTGTCGTACGGCGATCACCGCGTCGGCGAGGACCGGTCCAAGCGCGGCCCTCATCTGCGCGTCCTTGCGGAACTCCGCGACGGACTCGGTGAGGGAGGTCGGCAGCCGGCGTACGCCCCGGGCCCCGGCCTCCGAAGCGCCGAGGTGCGCGGGGTCTCCGGTGGTCTCCTCGGGCAGGGCGGCTGCGGTGGTCAGGCCGTCGAGGCCGGCGGCGATCAGGCAGCCGAGGGCGAGATACGGGTTGGCGGCCAGGTCGACCGGCTTGACCTCCAGGTTCGCCGCCTGGGCGCGCTGGCCGGCCGTGCCGGTGACGACGCGTACCGCGGCCTCGCGGGTCTCGCGGCCCCAGGCGGTGAACACCCCTGCCCACTGGGACGGTTGGAGGCGGAAGTAGCTGGCCGGGCTCGGCGCGGTCACGGCGGTGAGGGCCGGGAGGTGGATGAGGACGCCGGCCGCGAAGGACTCGGCGTCGGCCGTCATGCCGTAGCGACGGCCGCCCCCGGCATGCAGGTTGACGCCGTCGCGCCAGGCGGAGAGGTGGATGTGGCCGCCGTTGCCGACGCCCTCGGCGAACACGGCCGGCGTGAACGAGGCGCGCAGGCCGTGCCGCCCGGACACAGCGCGGATCGTCTGTCGTACGAGAACACTGCGGTCGGCCGCCGCGACCGGGTCGAGCGCGCCTACCGACAGCTCGAACTGCCCGGCCGCGTACTCGGGATGGAACTGGTCCACGTCGACACCCTGGGTCGCCAGGGCCGACAGCAACTCGGCGCCGTAGTCGCTCAGTTCGACCTGTCGGGTGGCGCCGTAGGCCGGTCCCGAGGTGGCGGGGACGAACGCGCCGTCGGGTGCGGTGGCCAGGCCGAGCGACCACTCGATCTCGATGCCCGCCCGGAAGGTGAGCCCGTGGAGCCGCTGCGCGTCAACGACCGTACGGCGCAGGAAGGTTCGGCTGCATCCGGGGTGGCGCTCGCCCTCCTGGGTGACGCGGTCGACCGGGGCCCAGGCCCAGCCGGGCTGTCCGGACAGGACGGCCAGGTGGTCGAGGTCGGGGTAGAGGCGCAGATCGCCGTCCGGGGAGCCGAGGACGTCGGTGGTGACGATGGAGTCGTTCGCCAGGAACGTGTCGAACACCGGGGACATGCCGACGCCCCAGGCCGCCGCCGAGGCGAGTTTCGCGGTCGGGACCGTCTTCACCCGGCCCACGCCCGCGGTGTCGACGTAGGCCAGGACGATCCCGTGCACACCCCGCCCGGTCAGCTCCGCGGCCAGCGCGGTGGCGCGCTCGACCTCGCCGGGACGGCCGCTTGGCAGGGGGTCGGCAAGGGTGGTCATACG